>Ga0315908_10000078_pt1 | contig 77442 bp, 44 predicted proteins | sample LakEriMetagenome_12_FD_203520 | JGI IMG/M metagenome (GOLD analysis project Ga0315908, IMG submission 203520) | Freshwater fungal communities from buoy surface, Lake Erie, Ohio, United States - Buoy 4 MA124 | ecosystem: Environmental > Aquatic > Freshwater > Lake > Lake biofilm | place: USA...
ACTAACGTAAAGACCGCTAAACAACCAAACTGTTTAAGACACCCTACCTGCCTCTATAGAATGCTAGGTTTAACCTGGAAACTTACGATCCTGCAAAGGTCCGGAATTCTCAATTTTAAAATTGAGGAGCGAAGCTCTCTTCACACGTAAGTGTGTCTTTACTAGCGTAAAGACTCGCAGCCCCGAAGGGGAAGCTAAGAGAGGTTTTCATCTGTGACTTATCAACATTCTTTGCTGACTCCTTTTCGAGAATACTTGATGTATCGAAGTTAATAAGGTCTTCTAATAAAGCTGGATCAATAGTGGCTTCACTGGCGTTTTGTTCTGGGGAAAGGGGATTTCCTCAAGGTGGAATTGCATCGCCCATTCTATTCAATATATATATATGAATGAATTTGACAAATATATAATCGAAACAATAGAAAATACACAGACAACAGAAAATTTAAATAGAACATATAGAGCAAAATCATTAAAATACAGCAAAATACAAAGTAGAATACAATCAATCAGAAGAGAATTAAAAAGATTAATTAAAACACCAGTAAAAGAAATAAAACAAATAGACAATGAAAAATACGAGAAAATCAAAACGTTAGAAAAAGAAAAAAACAAATTAATTACTTCAAGAAGTAACACACCATCAAAAGATATTTCAAAAAAAGAAATTAAAATAACATACACAAGATATGCAGACGATTGGATTATTTTAACAAATTTAAAAAAAGAAAAATTACAGGAGATTAAAATTAAAATAAATAAATGGCTAAATGAAAATTTAAAACTTTCATTATCAGAGGAAAAAACAATTATTACAGATATCACAAAAGAAAAAGCAAAATTTTTAGGATTTACGATTAAAAACAATCAAGAAAAAGCAAACACCACTACATATATTTGAGGAAATTCAATTGTAAAAGCCAGAGCATCTTACAATATATTCATTGGAATAGATCATGAAAGAGTAATTAACAGATTAAAATTAAAAGGCTATGTAACAAAAAATAAAGAATACCCAACTCACAGCACTAGATTATTACAATTAAAAGATCATGAAATTGTAACAAAATATAACCAAATGCTTTTTGGCATATTCAATTATTACTATAAACCGATAACATTAAAATCAACTTTATCAAGATACCATTACATTTTTAAATTTTCATGTTTAAAAACTTTAGCAGCCAGAAAAAAAACATCAATAACAGAAATTACAAAACAATATGGACGAAAATTAACCATCAAATGGATTGACAAATACAAAAACAAAAAAGACGAAATTATTACAAGAGAATTAATAACAAATTTTCCAGAATATTTAGAAACAATGGAAACGACAAGAAAAAGATTTAACAAAAAAACAAAACAAGAAGAAACAATAGAAGATTTTTTAAACATCAAAATAAATTTAAGAACAACATATAAATTATATAAATATTGTACCATTTGTGGAACTACAGGTGGAAAATCAAATCCAATTGAATCACATCACATCAAAGCCATTAAAAAAACAGGAACAAAATTAACACCATTTTCAGAAATTATGAAAAACATAAACAGAAAACAAATTATATGCTGTAAACAATGTCACATTAAAATTCACCAAGGAAAATACGACGGAATGAAATTAAGTGAATTTTACGACCCAATTTTAGCAGAAATGTAAAATAAACAGTTAAAGCCAAATAATCAACAAATTGAAAAACAACATACATCATAAACAGAGAATATTTACAAAAAAATTTTTATGAACGATTTATCAGAAGATTTTCTAAGTAAAGTAGACAAGTCAAAAACAAAGGATATCGAACGAAACACAGGTTATATGTCACAAAAACAAGTAGACAAAGTCTATGACAATTTACAAACAAAACAATTCCCAGGAAAAGATCCAGACGACATTAAAGTTGCAACATTTATTGCATGCCAACTAGGTGTAACAAATAAAAATGCAGCATCAAGAGTCACAGGAACATACAATAACGTAACAGTCAGTGGAATGGCATTAGGAACGGCATGTCGAGAAGCCGGAGGCACAATTAGACAATTTGCAAGGGCTGAAGCAAATAAAATTGCAGCAGTATGCTTGAAATTGGAATTGGAAGGTGACTTACATCGACAAATGCAAAGACAAATCCCAGACGCAACATTAGAAGAGTTAGTATATTGTGCAAACTTTCAAACATTCAACCCAAATACACCATCAAGAACAGCAGAATGGTTAAAAGAAAACTTTCAAGAAAGATTTTCAAGTTAAAAGAACAAAAAACGATAAAAGAAAACAAAAAAGGAAAAGTATAAAAACGCAAGAAAAATTACACAATTCAAAACAAAATAAGAAATACAGACGTAGCAAACAATACAGAAAAACGAAATCAAGAAAGAAATATCTAAGTCGGACATTAAGAGATAAAAGAGACAAACAAAATAAATGGACAAAAAGAAAACCATCAAATGAAAACTAAAAACAAACATAAACAAATTTTCCGGTATCAAAAGAAACAGAAAAACGAGCGATTAATTATTAAATCCGTATGGAGAGCCGTATGCGTGGCGACATGCACGTACGGTTCGGGAGCAGGGTATTGATCGTGAGGTTGATACTCGAGTTCATTGCCACTCTTTAGACCTTGATTGATAATGTCTAACAGTTCTTTATCCTCGATCATTTCAGATAAGATATTAATAAGAATTTTGTGGTTTACGTTATCGTAAGCACATTTGATATCTCCTTCGATGCACCATTCCATTCCCTGCGCTTGTTGTTTAAGCCTAGTAATCGCTTGATGCGTAGATTTTCCTGGTCTGAAACCGTAATTCAAGTCGCTCTGTTCTTTCGAAAACACCGGTTCATAGATGTGTTCCAAAATATTCCTAATCATTTCCTGGACAATTCTGTCTTTAACCGTTGAGATTCCTAAAGGTCTCTTAGTTATTTTACCTGGCTTGGGAATCATAATCCTTTTAACAGGTCTGAATTTGTATGCTCTGTATCTTAACTGTTCGATAATGTTTCCTAATTCTATTGTGCCAAGTCCATCAAGGGTTTGGTTGTCTACCCCGGGAGTCCCCGTTCCTTTGTTTCCTCGGAGTTTGGAGACTGCCTGGACGATGAAGTCTTCTCTGTATAGTGAAGGAATTATAATGGGTCTTTTTTTATCTTTGACTCCAGGTTTGGGAACGTAGACTCTACTGCTACTTCCCCAGGGGTATAACCTATTCTTAATGAGTCTGCGAATTCTTAGGATAGTGCTGATATTGAACCTATCTGGGAATTCAATAGTATCTAATACCACCCTCTGATGGAATAGTACAAGAGATGATTCGAATGATTCTCGACACCATATACGATCCTATGTTCACCAAAAAACATTTAGACTCAAACTACGGATTCAGAAAAGAGAAGAGCACGCATCAAGCGATCGATAAACTAAAGATGGTCGGAGTAAACCTTGAATGGGTAATCGAAGGGGATATCAAGGGGGCATACGATAACATCAATCATGACATCATGAAGAAGATACTATTAGAAACGATTTCAGACACGACTTTCGTAGACTTTATCGTAAATGGAATGAAATCGGGAGCGATCCATAAGGGACACTTCGAGAATACCTTCCTAGGTACACCCCAAGGAGGTATTGCCAGCCCTATCCTGTTTAACATATACATACATGTCTAAGCTGGACGAATACATTCTAACGGGAATCAAGCAAAAGATCGAAAACTTAAACGCTCAAGAATCAAGAAAGAAGGTAGCCATAAATCCTGAGTGGATGAAATGGTCAAACAAGTCCAAATATGAACGCAATAAAGCTCGAGTCATGGCAGACGCAATGAAGAACGAAGGGTACTCAAGCTATAAACAATGGCCAGAAAAAGAAAAGAATAAATATGACAAGATTGTAGAAACGGCCGAGCAAGCAAGGAAAAGAGGATTAAAAGTTCCATATACAGACAAATCCAAGACGCTACTCAGATCTCTATATGTGAGATACGCAGACGATTGGGTCTTGCTATCAAATGTCAAGAAAGAAGTAATAGACGACATAAAATCGGATATTGCATCATTTTTAGAAAAAGAATTGAAATTAGAATTAAGCCAAGATAAGACAAAGATTACAAACTTAAAGAAAGATGTGATGTGCTTCCTAGGGTTTAGACTCGGATATTACGCGAAGAAAAATCAGAGGAAATACAAGTCCATTCGGGAAACTAGCAGCGTAGGCATTGACCCGCTAAATCGAAACAGAAAAGCTCCCGTATCCAGCTTAAGATATCAGAATCAATTCATGTTGAAAAGATTTGTAAGAAGAACGACCGGCAATAATTTAATCATAGGTATTGATTATAAAAGACTGGAATTCAGATATCAGTATAAAGGATTCATTGACAAAACCGGATTAAGAGGAATCAGAAAGAGAAGTATGACTACATTAACAGAATACCAAATTGTACAACAATATAATTACATGATCGCAGGCTTTACGAACTATTTCGCTCCGTCTGTTAATAACTTTAGTGAATTATACAAATACATATATTTGCTTAACTCATCCTGCTATCACACGTTAGCGAATAAGTATAACTGCTCGATTAGAAAAATCTTTAAGAAATTTGGACGCCCACTAGCGGTCAAAAGCCATAAGAAAACAGACTCAGAAACAAAAGAAAGAAAGGTCTACTTAATGACTCCCGTAAGAGCCAAACACGCATACAGAAAAGTGGTAGAATCTAGAAAAGCAATAGACACAAACCAAGACTTTACACAACCCAGAATCAACTGGAGAACAGCATACAAATTAACCAGCCATTGCGTAGTATGCGGATCAAACAAAGAGGTACAAATGCATCACGTAAAACATGTCAGAAAAGGAAAGATTATTGGATTTGGAAAAATTCTCAGCAACTTAAATCGGAAACAAATCCCGGTTTGCAAAGTATGCCACATCAGGATCCATAGGGGTCTTTATGATTCCATTGGGTTGAGTGACATTTACGATCCAGACCTAGCTACATATTAACGACAACAGAATACAAAATCTCGCACAACGAATCACGAAAAGTTAAAATAGAATATCGAAAAAATTATATAACTGAAGGAAAAACAAAAAATGACAGAAAATCAGGACAAACTTACAGATAAACAGGAGTTACAAACAGGAGAAAGTAGTACCCAGGAGGCTAAAGAATTTAGCTTAGAGGATTTATCCAATGACGCCCAAGATCTGGTAAGATCGGGGGCCGTAAAAGTGGAGACATCTCACACAGTCGGGGAAACCACAAGAGAAACATGTACAAAAATCGTAATGATCATCAATGCCAATGCAGGAAAAGGCGCTCAACCAAAAGAGACATTTGCGGCAATCGCACTCTTGTTGCAAAAGGGAGCTACTAGCCCCAAAGCACCAGGAAACCAAGCAATCAAGGTTGGGTCAGCAGTTGTGACTACCGACATGATCAGATCGGCGTGCAGACAAGAAAAAGTTACAGTAAGACAACTGGCAAGAGCACTAAAAGACGATATTATCGATCTTATGCTGGCTATGGGTGACAACGCCCCAGCAGGGAACTTAGCAAGAACAATGTTGCTAGAAGTAAACAATTTAAGCTTAGAAGACAAGCTTTGGGCCTCAGACTTCCAGACGTATAACGAAAGACTCCCAGTTCGAGTAAGAGCTTCGCTGGTTAGAAACTACCGCGCAAGATTCAGAAGACAACAGTAACAGTATTCCGAACTTCGACAAACAATTGCTAACGAAATAACAGCAAACAAACGAACAGAACCGAATAGAAGCGTATTCAGAGAAAGGATTAAGACAGTATAACGTCCGAGTCTCTAATTATTTTCCAAAGAATAACTAGAGAGCCGTATGATGGGAAACTATCACGTACGGTTCGGGAACGAGGGGTTGTTCGAGAGGGCGGCCTCTTAGTTTCATTTTTCAGCCACCAGAATTATACGACACTTACTAGTAATGTGGTACCGCTTCATAGACAACTTTGACCAAAATCGAATCACCTATACTTCATTAAGTAAGAGTACATCACTACGTTCATTCGTTTCCACACTAGTAGATTCCTTCGAAGTAGTGGATTCATTGCAAGCGTTTGTTGTGGATTCTAGAGATGCAAAAACTTTTGTTTTGTCTCTTAAATTTTTTGATTTCACTTTTTTAAAAATTGTTAGGTAAAGACTCACCCCCTTGAAAACCACTTTTTGAGGAAAAACCTAAAGTCATAAATGACATTTTAGAGTTAAAACTCTTCAAACTTTCAAAAATCCTTTTAATTTTTTCAATTTTGTGTTACAATTATTTTAATATTGAAATCACATTTTTTTTAATAGTCTTAAAAAAAAAGTATTTTTCTATGCAGCTTCCTCGCGGAATAATAAAGAACAAAGTGTTTCATTTAAAATTTAAAGTTTTCACTTTCTTTTTGTATAAGAGCGAAGTAATGAAGTGAATATTAAAGATTAAAAGAATGGAAATCTGTCTATACAAAAAGACGGAATTCCTAATAAATTTGTCTTGTAAAAATTTTTTTATTCTCTAAAGACAGAAAATTAATACAACTTAGAATAAATAATATATTTTTTTAAACTTTGGAAGTTTAAAACGAGAAAAATCAATCTTTCACATATACTAAAATATGAATAAAAATACAAAATCAATGTTTTTTATTTTTTATAAAAATGTGAAAAATAAATTGAATATATAATTCAAAAACAGATTAATAAATATTTATAAATTTTTTCAAATTTCATAATTATGAATTAATTTTTCTCTAAAGGAGAAAATGTATTTTTAAAATCTCAAGCTCTCTAAATCTAGAGAATCTAAAGATAATATAAACAAAGAAGGAAACATAGTCATGTTTGCGATCTTATCAATGGTCACAGCAGTAAAAGATTATGTTGAAATTGTCCATAAATTAGTGGAAACGGATTCTTTAAATATTAACATGGAATCCGTTTTAACGAGTTACTCAAATTTCGGAGCAATTGTGACTTATTCAGTTTTATTAATTAAACAATTTTTAATTGATATTTTTAGCTTTAATTGGTTACAATCTATTTACTCTTTCCCAGTAATTGTTCCTAACATTGCATCAGCAATGATTTCAGAAATTTCAGTATTTGATGGTTATTTTCATAATGCTTTTACGTTTTTAGAAACTCCAATTTCCTATGGAAATCAAAACGTTATTTTCTATTGTTTGGAAAAATTTTCAATTGGAATTTTAAATAGTCTTTTTTTATTCCTACCAACTTCAACAGCCCATTTAATTTGTTTACGAAGATTTGTAATGCAAGGTTTAGAGGCTGGTTATATTGCAGGTCTTGGTACAATCGCAGGAAATATTGTTTGGATTGGAAGTTTAACTTTTGGTCTTCGATTTTTCATGATTCCATGGCTTTCCCTAGATATTTTACGATACATTCTTGGATTTTTACTATTAGTTAAATATATGTGGGATAGTTATTCAGAAAAACGTGTTGTTTTAGAAGACTTATCAAAACAAAAGATCTTTCTTTTAAACTTTCTATTAACTTTCACAGAACAAAGTAATATTTACCCTTTTATTAGCAATTTATCATTTGGTTCAGATTCAACATTTGTTGAAAGTTTTCCAACAGAAACGTTTGGTGAATTCCTAGGAATTCATGGAAGTTACTTATTTGGAATTTTTTTAGGAAGCTTCAGTTTACTTCAATTTACATGTTGGTTCTGGGAAAATCCCGCATTTCGAATTTATATGTGGATGGTTTCATCATTTAAATTAACAACAGGTGTTTACTCAAAAGTATTTAACTTCATTTTCCTTTATTTAACAATGATTTGTGCAATTTCAAGTGTTTCTTATTTTGGTATTGATTATACAATTACAAATCCACTTGGATTTGTTCACGAAGACCGACTTCTTGACCAAAAATCACTGTTAGAAACATCCTTTCTAAACACAAAAGCCTCCGATCGTAACACTCGACGTAATCGCGGTCGCCATGGAAGACGAGAAAGATGGAAACGTCGTGTAAGACGTTATCGTACGTTTGATGCCTCACTTTACGATCAAGGGGTTTATGATTTATTCACTATTGAAGACTTAAATTATGGATTTGACCGTTTTTGGTTAAGAAGAAAAATGAGAAATCATAGAGTTCATTTCCGCTTCTTTCCAGGACCTTGGATGCGCTCTTTTAAAAAACAATTATCTCGCCCTAGGCTGGAATCGTTCATGGGTCCAAGAGTGGAATTTTTCCGAATTTTATTTGAACAAGTTTATCATCCAGAGTTCCATGAATTCAAGAAAAATCGTAAAATCAGTTCAATAAATATTACAAAAGGAGAAGAGGTCTCCGCAGTCCTTGCGAATCAAAATTCACAACAAAATTTCTCGATTTTACCGGGGAGTCTTAACAGGACAGAAAAACGAGGACCTTCGTCTTTTTCATCACTCAATTTCACGGGGAAAGATCAAGAAAATCAAAACCAATCAATTTATGCACAAACAACAATTAAAACACCAAAACAAGGTCTTGTAAAAGAATATTCTGCATTAAGAAAATTTATTCGAAAAGTCAATAACCGTGTAAAATCTTCAAGTATTGCAACGGAATTTCAACAAAAACCAAGTTTTCTACCAAGCTCCTCTGTGCCTTCTTCTGCTGAAGGAATGGAGGCAATTTATTCAAAACGCTGGAAATATATGTTTTCAAAAATGTCCCATGAATTTATTGACCAAAAACAACGATCTCAAGAAAATTTATTCAGACGTCTTTACAATAATGTTTTATTAAGAAAAAATAATGGAAATTCAAGTTTCTCGGTTTTTGATTCATCAAAAAAACAAGAAAGTTTAGAAAATCTTTCAAAAAAAGATCGTCAGATTTTAAGATATAAAGCATTTTTAAAAGAAAATGTGCCTAATAAAGAAATGTCTCTTTTCCAACAAAACAAAAGAGATAATTCAAATCAAAAATCATCAAAGCAAATTGAAACTTTAAGTGCAACTCAACCCGTTTGGGGAAATGAAATGAACTCTGGTTCGAATTTCACATCCTCATCGGCCCAAAATGAAAAAACAACAGAACGCCGTTCAGAGAGTTCAAATAGCGAAGGATTTAAAGCTTTTACTTTATTCCATCCGATTCAATTTTATTTAAAAAAAGAACAAGCTTTTCAAAAAAGACTTAAATTTTATGGAGCAAATGTTTATCGATCATTTGGTGTCGAAAATAATGCACCTTATTTCCGAACAATGATGCAACGATTCTTTTATTATTATAAACCAACTTTGCGTTGGGAACGCACAATGCGTACCGCGACAATGAGAAAAGCTCGTCGTAAAGGGCCACGTGTTGTTCGTAAACAAAATATTCGTCAAAAAACAAAAGGTGTAGCTTTAATGGATGAAGAAATTCCTCAATCTTCGACTGAGAACTTCGTTCAAAAGCCTACACATTTTTATTCACTTGTAAGTAAAAGAGCAACTCGTTATCGTTCACAAATTTATAAAGATGTTTTACAACATTGGTATTATTCACCGTTTAATCGATTATTATTAAAATTTGATGTGGATTCATTTATTCGTCGTCAACCAAATTCTTATTTTTTAACAAAAAAAGAAGAACAACTATTACATTTACGTCGTTTTTTACTTTCAGAACATTATGAAACATTACGTTGGTATACTTATATGCAACATTACCGTACAATGAAAGCAAAAATTGGAGGGACAAAAAGTTTTGCAAGTCGAATGTATTCGCAGCAATTTTTAGGGACATTTAAAAAAGTTCGTCATTTATTTGCAATGACACCAAGTTCTCTTTCTGCAGAAAACGAAAATTCAATTTTACGATTTGATCAACCTCTTTATAATGAATATAAAAATACAAAAACAAATTCAATTTTAGCAGAATCACTTTTTCATGAAGAGCTTCTGGCTGATGATGACATCTTTGTTTTATCGCCAAATGAAAAAGAATTCAAACAAAGTTCAACGAATGGAGCGGATTTCACAGATCAATCAAAAAATGTGATTCGTAAATATTTAGTGGACTCGACTCCTTTACGAGAAGAAATTATTCAAAAACTTTTAGCCGAAAATAATTATTGGGAGTTAACAAAATTTTTATTCAAAGGTCAAAAATTAAGAGGATCTGGCCCCGTGACAAATGAACAGGATTTCCTTAGTCAAGAAAAACAATATTTATTGAATGGAATGTCAACTTCAAAACAAGAACAAAAAGACATTGTTATGGTAAATTCGTTTACTTCAATGGAATCTTCAAAAATCAAAGAAATCCAAGAAAATTTATGGATTGAATTCCTTAAAAAATGTCAAAATACTCTTTATGATCAAGAATCTTTAAAAAATTATTTAGTGAAACATTTCGAAAAAAGAAATAAACAGCAACAACGTCAAGAAAATTATTTAAATCGACGTTTTGAACGTTTGAAAAATTGGTTTTTAGACAAAACAAAATACTCAAACATTCCGAATGAACAAGGTGTAACAACAGCAGTTCAAAAAGGAGTAAAAGAGAGTATTCTGTTCCAAAAAAATCCTGAAACAATGTTATTAAAGTCAAATCTTCGTAACAATATGCCAAAACTGAATCTTTTCAAGAACGAAAAAAGTGAAAAAGACTCAAATTTTTCAGCGCAAAAGGTCGGGAAATTTCATTCTCAATTCAAGGTTCATTTGGATAAGCGTATTCAAACAAAACAATTGGAGGTTTTTGAAATTGAAAATCGTTTAAAACAGGTTTTAAAATCTTCTTTAAATAAAGATAAAAGATCATCAGATTTCGCAGAAATTCAAAAAAATCAAAAAGAAAGTAAAATTCTTTCTACATTTTATAAAACAATTACACCTTTTACATATTTATCAAAACAAACTTTCCAAACAATTTTTACAAAACCTTTAATTGTTCTAAAAAAAATCCGAAACTCCGCTTTTGGTTATGAGAATTCAGAACCAAATTCAAAACAAACGTGGAGAAAACAAGAAATTGCCTTATCAAAACGCAAAAAAACACGTAAAACATTGAAACGTTTAAAAAATACAAACCAAAAAACATTAACTTCAGATTCAACAACTCTTTCTGTTCTGTTAAACCAAAGACAAAAACGTGATTCAATGAATGAAAATGAAAAACGAATTCAATCTTGGAATGAATGGAAAAATCAAGAAAATTCAGGAGGTAGTAAGTCTCTTTCTGGCCCTCACGGGATAAAAGAGCAAATTTCTACCTTTGCAGAGCAATATACGACTCAAAAATTTAAAAGAAAACGAACTCGTCTTCGTCGTTACCGTCGTTTTAAAAACCGCGGTCCGATTAAAAAGCGCACACTTGGAGAAAAATTAAAACGTCAGTTTAAACTTTTAAAAAGATATAGTCGTAGTTCTGCATCAGACGATGTGGCAAAACCAGGAACACAAGATGCAAAACGCGTGGATAAAAAAATGGAAATTTTTAAAATGATTACAAAACGAAACTATGACCCAAATAGTGAGTTTTTACCAAGAGAAACAAAACAACGTCGAATCCGCCAAAATAAACAAAGGGTTTGGAAAGAAAAGAAACAAAGATTTGCCCAAAATAAAAGAAAACAACGAAAACGCCGCCGTCATGCAGCAGGTCAAATTCGAAATTTATTGAAAGATTATAAACGTAAAGAAGCAACATTGAAAATCCAACAATGGTGGTGGCAACATTTCTTACCAAATTTCAAAACAACAGTAGAGAAAAATTGGAAAACAGGAATGAAATTCTCTCCAGACGACGTCTGGGGAGGAATTTCTGATGCTGCTAACAAAGAAAACATTTCCACTAAGCAATGGAAAGACGAATTTTTAAAATTTTCAAGCAATGAAATTTTAAAACGTGATTCGATTTTCTCTAGAAATCAAAATTTAAGTCAAAAACTTCAAATTGGAGACCGTGATTATAAACCATTAGCAACACCAGAAGCGATCCGTATTGCGCTTTCTCTTTCATCGTCAGCTTCTTCTGCAAATGAAGAAAAAGAGATGGAAAGAAAACAATTCGAAACAAGCGTAGAAAAATTAGAACAAGAAAAGAACTCTTCTTCAAAACTCTTTGAAATGGAAAATCAAAATAAAAACTTTATTTCGCAAATGACAAAAAATACTTTAACAAAACAAACTCAATTTGCTGAAAGCAACGGTGATTTTTACCAAAATTTTGCGACTAATGAAGGAATCCGCGGAAAACCTCAACTCTCAAATCAATCAAAAGTGAATCCAATGCCTTTTTATGCTGGTTGGGATGAATCACTAAGAAAATTTGTTATTACAAATCGTTTCTTATCTATTCAAAATCAGCAAACAAATTTCACATCCACAGATGAAAATAACACTTTCTTTACAGCCCCACTCAAAGGTATGAATGCCGCGACAACTTTATATTGGCAGGTTCCATTTACGACATATGATCCAGATCAATTTTTTGCTTTAGGAATGGACGGGTTTTCACCTATTGGTTGGCGAAGATTTCATTTTAGACATTCGAAACAAACAACAAAACCAATTTTAGTAAAATCGAAGACAAATTTCACTCAAAATTCGTCTTTATCAGTTCTAGCCCAAAAAGGAAATCAAGAAAAAGAAAACTTCTCTCTATCTTATAATGTTCAAGAAAAAATCTTACAATCAAAAGCTTTATCTCAAATTCATTCAAACCAAAATGAGACAACAAAGAATCAACTTCGTCGAAGCCAAAAACGCTATAAACGTGTTAAAAAACACCCTCGACCACCCGTTTGGTTCCCTTCAGGTCCTTTAACAAATCAAGTTTTACCGGTTCATTATATTTATGTATTTTATAAACGTTATCGATTACCACGTGACCGTTATATTCGACGTCGCTTAAGAAAAAATAATCAAACTCCGGCATTTTCGGGTTCAAGTAATGAAACAAAAGGACAAAATCAATTATTTACTCAAATGACAGATTTTACCTTAAGAAAAAGAGTAAAACCAAGACGTAAATATCATAGAAAACGTCATTTTTACAAAAATGAAAACTTTATTTTAAGAAGAAAAGCATTCCGAGAACAAATGAACGATTCGACTTTCAATAAATTTTCTTCTTCATCTGATTTAGAAAGAGATCGACCTGCGCCACCAAACTTTGTAAACATTGCCAGATCATCTCAATTTGATATGAAACAAAAGCGTAAACTTAATGCAAAACAATCTACAGCAAATCGTAATGAAAACGTAAGAATTCGACAACTTCGTCGACGAGTTCAACGTCAAGTTATTCGTCCTGTTTTACGTTACAAACCAAAAGCGGGTGGTTTCACGTGGCCTGGAGATTACTTAAGATTTGAGCTTGTTAAAGCTCCTATTTTAGCAACTTCGACAAATACTGCTCTAGACACAAATCGACAAACAAAATCAAGAAAAACGAAAAAGAAAAAAAGAAAAGCAATTCAGGAATGGCAAATTCAACCAAAAAAATATCTACTTCAAAAACATAATTTACGTGTTTTAAGAAAAAGACTTCAAAAATCTCAAAATGCTTCTATTCAATTTTAAGTTTAATGAATATTTTCAAAATTTCTTAATTAAAAAATAAAACTTTATATTTGAAATGACTTTATTTTAGAATAAAGTCATTTCAAATATACAGATCTATAGGTTTTAAAACGTATAGAATATTTTATAGCAAAATTCAAGTTTTTGTGATAAATTGTTTTTTAGCAAACACAAAAATCAAAAAAATAAAAATATAAAGTTTTTTGTAAAATTCTTCTCCTATACTAGGGTACAAACTTGCGTCCTGTACAGGACGTAAAGCCACAAACAATTGTGGAAAGAACTTCGCTGAAATATTTTATAATATATACATATATATTTAGTTGTTGAAAAGTTTTATACAAATTCAAAAATCGGCGGCATGGCCAAGTGGTAAGGCAGAGGATTGCAAATCCTTTATTCCCCAGTTCGAATCTGGGTGCCGCCTTTATTTTTCGCTTTTGTTCGAACAAAAGCCTTTAAAGTTGTTTATATCTTTAAAACTGACTATGAATTTGCAGTTTCTTTTATCATAAGTCAAATTTAATGTCAGAAAAAGAATTCTATTGAATAAAGAACTTAAAAATCAAATTCTTTATATCTTGTTTAATCAACAATTCCTTTTTATTTTTAAAATTTCAAATAATTTAAAATTGTCTTGTTGTTTTATTAAAACTTGAATTTACGCGTTAAATAAAAAAATCATTTTTTTTAACAACTACTAAATGACCTTAATCTTTTCAATATATATTGAAAGTCAAACAGATGAGAAAATAAAAAAAGTCAGAGGTACGAAGTTCTCAATTTTTAAATTGAGGTTTTATTATAGACAGAATTAAAAATAAAATTGATTTATATATGCTTAGCCCAAAAAGAACAAAATTTCGTAGACATCACCGTGGTCATTTAAGAGGAAAAGCTTCACGAGGTAATAAATTAGCTTTTGGGCAATTCGGCTTACAAGCTTTAGAACCTTGTTGGATTACGTCTCGTCAAATTGAGTCTGGACGTCGAGTATTAACACGTTATGTTCGTCGTACTGGTAAATTATGGATTCGTATTTTCCCGGATAAACCTGTAACAATGCGTCCAGAAGGAACTCGTATGGGTTCAGGTAAAGGTTATCCTGAGTATTGGGTTGCTGTAGTACATCCTGGAAAAATTATTTATGAGATTACAGGTGTATCAGATGTAATTGCAAAACAAGCTCTTCGTACAGCTTCTTACAAAATGCCTATTAAGACAAAATTTGTTCGAGCTGAACTTCAAAAATAAAAATTCAAAAGTTTTTCTTCCGTGCCTTATGGCAATGGACTAGATTTGAATTTTTTTTTATTTAAAGGTTTAAGTGGAAATTTAACAATTGATTTTTCTTAATATTAAGTAGTCAAATATTTTAGAGTTTATATTCTAAAAAATACTCTTGATTTTTGAGAGATTTCGTTTGATCTTAATAGAAAAACAAGATAAAATACCCGCTGCTTCATTGATGAATATAAAGTCAAAAAAATCAAGTTTTCAAAATTATGATTAAACCACAAACTTACTTAAATGTGGCAGATAATAGTGGTGCAAAAAAACTAATGTGTATTCGAGTTTTAGGTGGAGGACGACAAACAGCGACTATTGGTGATGTTATTATTGCAGTTGTAAAAGACGCAATTCCAAATATGCCTTTAAAAAAATCCGATGTCGTAAGAGCTGTTGTAGTTAGAACAAGTAAAAGTGTTCGTCGCTCTAACGGTATGATGCTTCGTTTTGATGATAATGCTGCTGTTGTTATCAACAAAGAGGGGAACCCTCGAGGAACTCGTGTTTTCGGTCCAATTGCTCGAGAATTACGAGATCGTAATTTTACGAAAATTGTTTCTCTTGCTCCTGAAGTTATCTAAAAATTAAAGATTTTCTCTATTTCGTTGGTTGTGGTTTTTCTTAAGGGCTCGAATTTTTTACTAGAGTAAAGACAATTGTGCTTGTTGAGAGAACTCTGTTCAAAAAAGAAATTTACAAAATTGATTCATTAACTAAACTTTCAACTTTAAAAAAAACTATGACACAAAGATTCAAAAAATTATATAATGAAACAATTGTTCCGAAATTAATGGAACAATTTAAATACGAGAACATTCACCAAGTTCCTCAAATTCAAAAAATTGTCATTAATCGTGGAATTGGTGATGCATCACAAAATAATAAAATTTTAGAAAATTCATTAAAAGAATTAAGTATTATTGCAGGACAAAAAGGTGTAATTACACGTTCAAAAAAATCAATTGCAGGTTTTAAAATTCGAGAACAAATGCCTGTAGGAGTATGTGTTACTTTACGAGGTGAGCGTATGTATGCATTTTTAGATCGTTTAATTCACTTAGCTTTACCTCGAGTTCGTGATTTCCAAGGAATTCAACCAAAAAGTTTTGATAAACATGGAAATTATAGTTTAGGTCTAGAGGAACAATTAATGTTCCCAGAAATTGAATATGATCAGATTGATCAAGTTCGAGGGATGGACGTATGTATTGTTACAAGTGCAAATAATCAGGAAGAAAGTTTTTCATTACTAAAAGAATTTGGTATGCCTTTTAAAAAATAATAATATTTTTTAAACTTTTTTCCAACCTGTTCAATTCAACAATTTGAGTATTTCATTCTATGCTTACTCTGTCATCAAAAAGGGAGGAACAAAGTTCTCTTCACAATTTAGTGTGAGGAGGAAAGTTATAGATGTTCAAAAAAATAGTCAAATTTATGCGGACATCTTAGCTCAATAAGAAAATTTCAATTTTCATTGAATGAAAAAATACGGCCTTATGCTTTATTTTATTAAAGAGCAAATTGAGAAATAAAAGAATTTTTCTTTCAAATCTCAATGAAATAAAGATCTTTAATAAAAAAAGCTTTTAAGGAAAAAGTAAGCTTTTTTTAAAATCCATCTTTGAATCAAATTTTTTTGAGTAATTCTTGCTTTCGTCTTTCTTGAATTCGAAAGATGGAATAATTTTTCACTGAAAAAAGTATATTCTGTTTTGTTTTTTTGTTTTAATGTGAGATTTACAAATTTAAAATGAAATCTCTAAAAACTTGTCAAAAAAGCTTGCCCGTAAAAAAAGATTTGTTAAGTTTTCAAGAATATTTCAAAATTCTTATTTTCCGAATGATAAAAATAATAAAAAAAATCAATATGGTAAACGATACTATTGGTGACATGTTAACAAGAATTCGAAATGCTTGTATGGCCAAAAAAACGATTGTGGCTGTTCCTTTAACACGCATGAATCAACAAATTTCTCAGATTTTAGAAAGAGAAGGATTTATTCAAAACTTTCAAATTTCTGAAGATTCAAAATATTTAAATTTACGATTAAAATATAGTTCAAAACAACTTTTAAATGGAAAAAGAAAAGAATCTTGTATTACAAATTTAAAAAGAATTAGTAAACCAGGTTTAAGAATTTATTCAAACTCAAAAGAAATTCCTCGTATTTTAGGAGGTGCTGGAATTGTTATTTTATCAACTCCGGGTGGAATTCTAACTGACCGAGAAGCTCGCTCATTAGGTGTTGGTGGTGAACTTTTATGTTCTATTTGGTAAATTCTGTAAAAGTTTATGCTTAAGTTTATTTTCAAAAATTTGAAAATAAACTTAAGCACATTGAAAATACTTGATTTTTATTATTATTATTTATGTTTAATCCAGAAATTTAGAGGTACTTATAACTCTTTGAATATTTTATTCAAATTTATGTTATTATTTTTTATAAGAATTAAAAACAAAAAATACTTACACCCTAAAAATTGGTTTATACAGAAATAATAAACAATTTTCTTAAATTGTTTAAACAAAACAAACTGAAGGATACATCTTAAAATGGCTCGCGCAAAATTTGAACGTACAAAACCCCATGTAAATATTGGAACAATTGGTCACGTTGACCATGGAAAAACAACATTAACGGCTGCAATCACAATGGCTTTAGCAGCTCAAGGTGGTGGTGCTGGTAAAAAATATGATGAAATTGATTCAGCACCTGAAGAAAAAGCACGTGGAATTACTATTAACACTGCTCACGTAGAATACGAAACAGAACAACGTCACTATGCACACGTTGACTGTCCAGGTCACGCCGATTATGTTAAAAACATGATTACAGGAGCTGCTCAAATGGATGGTGCTATTTTAGTTGTTTCAGGTGCAGATGGTCCGATGCCTCAAACAAAAGAACATATTCTTTTAGCAAAACAGGTAGGTGTACCTAATATGGTTGTATTCTTAAACAAAGAAGATCAAGTCGATGATCCAGAATTATTAGAATTAGTTGAGCTTGAAGTTCGTGAAACACTTGATAAGTATGAATTCCCTGGTGACGAAATTCCAATTGTAACTGGATCTGCTTTATTAGCACTTGAAGCTCTTGTTGAAAACCCAACAACGAAACGTGGTGATAACCCATGGGTTGACAAAATTTTAACTTTAATGGATCAAGTGGATACTTACATTCCAACTCCAGAACGTCAAACTGACAAACCATTCTTATTAGCAGTTGAAGATGTTTTATCAATTACAGGTCGTGGAACTGTTGCAACTGGGCGTGTTGAGCGTGGAACGATTAAAGTAGGTGAAAACGTTGAACTTGTAGGTTTAAAAGATACAAAATCAACAGTTGTAACTGGACTTGAAATGTTCAAAAGAACTTTAGATGAAACAATGGCTGGTGATAACGTAGGTGTTTTATTACGTGGGGTTCAGAAGAAAGATATTGAGCGTGGAATGGTATTAGCTAAACCAGGTTCAATTACTCCTCACACGAAATTCAAAGCTCAACTTTATGTTCTTACAAAAGAGGAAGGTGGACGACACTCACCATTCTTAGCAGGATACCAACCACAGTTTTTTGTTAGAACAAGTGATGTTACTGGGAAAATTGTGGATTTTAGCCACATGGAAATGAAAAACCCTTCTTCTGTTGCAGGTGAACACTCAAACAAAATGGCTATGCCAGGTGACCGTATTTTAGCGGATATTTCACTACTTGCTTCTTTAGCTATTGAAAAAGGTATGCGTTTTGCTATTCGTGAAGGTGGTCGTACTGTTGGTGCTGGTGTTGTTACTGAAATTATTGAATAATAAATAAAATCGATTTCAAAGATAGATAAGCTTAATAAAAAAATTTATGCATTAAATTTATCTATTTTTAAAATCGAATTTAGAATTGTATAATTTATTTTCGTTTGGAGGAACAAATTAAGTTCCTCCAAAAATCATCTTTTCTTACCAAATAAAAACAAAAATTCAAGGTTAAAACGTTTACTCGCTGCGATTTGACTTTTCAAAAAATTTTTTATAGACTGAATTTATATTTATTTACGCGGGTATAGTTCAGTTGGTAGAACACCTTCTTGCCAAGGAGGATGTCGAGCGTTCGAGTCGCGTTACCCGCTTTGAAACTAGAGAAATATTCGAATAGAAGTTTTAATCGGTTCTAAAATTTTTTGTTAAAAAGTAAGTTAGATATATTAAAAGTGAAATAATTAAATAATAAAGAAAAATAAGTTGACAAAGAATTTATTTTTTTGTAAAATAAAATTATAAGCCCCCATCGTCTAGAGGCCTAGGACACCTCCCTTTCACGGAGAAAACGGGGATTCGAATTCCCCTGGGGGTAAAAATGAAAATTTAAGTCAAAACAAAGTTGAAAACTATCTAGAATTTTATATTTTCTATCAAAGACTGTAAGAAAAACGAATGAAGTTCTCGCACGTACCACTTCGTGGTAACTCCTAACGAATTAAGATTTTCGTCGCTGTCGTAGACAAGTCTTTACGAAAGTAAAGATCAGATGAAAACCTCTCCACACTTACGTGTGAAGAGAGCTTCGCTCCATCCCGTACGGGCGGCGAAGCAAGGTTTTCTTCGCTGTCGCAGACAAGTCTTTGCGACAGTAAAGACCAGATGAAAACCTCAATTTTTAAATTGAGAACTTCGTACTTTCGGGCTATGGGATTCGAGAACAAGTCTCTACATTAGTAGAGACAACTTTTTAAAATTGAAGAATATTTAAATTTATCAAGGACACAAAATTTGATTTTTTATAAATTATGTCAAGATATGTAGGACCTCGTCTACGAGTTATTCGTCGACTTGGGAAATTAAGAGGCTTTACTCGTAAAAAGCCGTTTAGAAGATCGTTCCGTGGTCGTGGATTCTTAAAAGGAAAAGTTATTCCTCCTGGACAACATGGTTTAACAAAACTATTTAAGAGTCGTCCATTTGATTCTTGTGAATCTGATTATTTAATTCGTTTAAAAGTAAAACAAAGATTACGTTATAATTATGGTATTGGTGAAAAGCAATTGATGAATTATGTACGTAAAGCAAAACGAATGAAAGAATCAACAGGTCAAGCCTTATTACAACTTTTAGAAATGCGCTTAGATAACGTTGTGTTCCGTTTAAACATGGCTCCAACAATTCCAGCAGCTCGCCAAATGATTAGTCATGGTCATATTTGTGTAAACCAAAAGAAAGTGGATGTAGCAAGTTACATGTGTAAACCAAAAGATGTTATTTCTGTTTCTATGAAACAAACATCTTTAAAATTAGTTGTTCGTAATCTTCAAGATTATTATCAACGAATGAGTTTCTACAAAAAACGTTTAGAGAAAACTCTTGCGTATATTTTATTTAAACTTCAAATTGCACCAACAATGACAAATGCCATTCAATTATTAAACGAAGGAAAAGTTCAAGTAAATTCTCGTAAAGTAAAAACACCTAACTATATTTGTAATTCAAAAGATGTTATTACTGTTTTAACTGAAAAAGGAACGAAAAAATTCAAATTAAACGATTCTTTCGGCAATTCAATCTAATTTTTTTTAATAAACAATTTAAATATATTGAAAATAAAATTTGAAATTTAGATTCAACTTTCGTTTTAATTAAAACGAAAGTTGAATTTTTTGAAAAAAATGCTATATAAAATATAGGTCCATCATTCCATAACATTATATCTATCAATAATGTCAGGATGGAAACATAGCAGCTTTAATATAGAATATAAAGTGCTGGTTTGAATGGGCCGCTTTGGGGCGTCGCCAAGTGGTAAGGCAGCGGTTTTTGGTACCGCCATTCGTAGGTTCGAATCCTTCCGCCCCAGAAATTTCAGTTGATGATGGTGCTTTTTGATTTTTCACTTCTCTTTAAAATAGAAGCGTAGTTCTCATAACACGTAACTGTGGTTAGGAACAAAATTCTCAATTTAAAAATTGAGGTTTTCATCTGGTCTTTACTGTCGCAAAGACTTGTCTGCGACAGCGAAGAAAACCTTGCTTCGCCGCCCGTACGGGATGGAGCGAAGCTCTCTTCACACGTAAGTGTGTCTTTGCGTCCTGTACAGGGTCGCTTCCTGTACAGGCCAGACTTGCAGCCGTAGCGTAGCAAGTTTGTACGCTAGTATAAACCGAAGGGGAAGCGACCCTGTACAGGACGGAGAGGTTTTTATCTGGTCTTTACTGGCGTGTCCCTGCTAACGAAAGTAACTCTGCACGCCAGTAAAGACCCTAGCGACCCTGTACAAGACGTAAATACCCTTACAAGATGGAGCGAAGCTCTCTCAATGCGTTACTGTGGGGAATATATTTTTCTATTTTAAAAAACACTTTGGTTTTCTATAAAATAGAAAAACTCTAAAAATTCAATATCTTATTTAGAAGTTCACTTTTTACAAAAATCAAGGATTTCAGTTTTGCTTCAAATTTCTAAAAATGTTTACACGCTCAGAAAAATTTGCAAAAACAATTTCGGAATATTTTCAAAAACAAAAAAAGCTTTCAGCTTCTTTTAGAGATAAAATTCAGATTGTTCCGACCTCAGTAACACTTACTGACATGAATATAGGTTTAAATAAATCTTTGTCATTTTCAGATCCATTTTCTGAAACGCCAGCTCGAATTTCATTGAGAGATTCGACAGTTTCAACGGGCTCTCAACTCAAAGAAGATTGGAATAAGAAAATTCAAAAACAAACACTTGAAAATGTGATTTTTTCCGTTATTGATAGAAATGGTCTTTCTTCACTTTCAGACAGGACAAAAGGTGGTCCAGTATCCCCCCGAAAATCTCAAAAAAATGAGGCGTCATCTATTTCTCAACTTGTTAAAAAACAAGGAATAGAAAAAAAAGAAAAAATTGAGTTTTCGACATCTTATTCAAAAATTTCAAAAATTCAATACATCTCAATTGGTTTAGCGTCAAGCCAGACTGTTCGAAACTGGGCAGAAAAAACACTTCCTAATGGAAAAATCTTGGGTGAAGTCACATCTGCAAATACGCTTCATCATAAGACGTTTAAACCTTTGAAGGGTGGACTTTTTTGTGATCGAATTTTCGGCCCTCTAAGAGACTTTGAGTGCGCTTGCGGAATTCAAAAACGACCAACTCAAGAAGAATATCAAAAAATCATTGAACATAAGCAAATTCAAAGAAAATTTTGCTCCATTTGTGATGTCGAATATACCTGGTCAATTCTTCGTCGTTATCAATTAGGTTATATTCAACTGGTTTCACCAGTGAGTCATGTTTGGTATTTAAAGGCAAACCCAAGTTATTTCGCAATTTTACTGGATTTTAAGAAAAGCGTTCTTGAAAAAATTATTTATTGTACAGAAACTTTAACATTGGAAAATAGTCGAAAAGTTCTTCAGGATTTTAGTAATACTGAAACACCTTCTGAACTTTTTTCGTCTTGGCGAAAAAATCAACAAATCGAAATTCCTTTTGATCAAGGGTTTGACAATCCTTTGACAAATCCATTTTTTTATTTTTCACTTGAATATAAAGAAAAATTAGTGAAAGTGAAAAAAAAATTTGAAGAAATGAAAAGACTTTCTCTAAACTCTGGATCTCTGTCTTCACAAAATGAACAAGTAGATTCTCTTTTCTCTTTATACTCAAACGGTCAGGGATTAACAAAAGGTTTTTTAGCCCTTCCCAAAGATCCTTTTGACATACCTCCCCCTTATAGCGCTGAGAAAAAGATGAATGGAACTAGCATGGCTAGTGAAAGTCAAGGATCTGCCTATTTTTTTCCTCCAAAGGAACGAAGTTCTCAATTTAAAATTGAGGGGTTACGACTTCTTGGTATAGAAAAACCAGATAGACCTTTTTTACTTCCTAAGGAAAAAACCTGGAACGAAAAAGTCGGTTTTAAAAATACTGGCACAGGGAAAAGAACGAACTTTTTTTTAGGGCAGCAAACAAAATTTTCAAGCACCTTTGATTTCTTTCATTTTTTTCTAACTAGAGAAGACTTCTTATTATCCTATTTCCCGTTTCGTCCTCTTCAAGCAAAAATCAATTCTCCTTTCAGTTTTGAGTCTTTGCTTTTTGGCCAAACAGAAAATTTTTTATCTGACGCAGGAAACTTTAGTAAGTCAAGTCAGACATTTGATTCTGACTATGAATTAGATACAAACTTGAATCAGGAAACAGATTTTCAATTCCAGAAAAGTGCAAAAGAAAAAGAGCAGTTCAAAGATTTTTATTGTTTTCATTTAATGAAAGACTCTAGAAATCAAGAAATTTATCAAAGTTTCTCTAAAGTACTGCAAAAAAAAATTTATAAATTTACAAATTTCTTAAAACGTCAAATTTTTAAAAGACAAATAGTCACTTTTTTAAACACACAGAAAGAAGAAATGATTTCATCCCGTACACAAAAAGGGTTACCACGAAGTTTTACGGGCGAGGAAAAAATTTTGAATTTCAATTTTGTAGAAACTTCATTATTTTTATTTGAAAATGTATTATCGGGATCATTTCGTAATGATACGGATCAAAAATATTTTTATGTTCTTTTTCTTGTATTAAAAAATTTCAAAAATTTGAACCTTATTTCAAAAACAGAATCTCAAGTCCGTTTAGTTATTATGGAAAATTTTAAAAAATATAAAAATTTCGAGCCAGTCCAAAACTTCAACTTTCACTCAAATAAACTTCAATTTTCAGAGTTCTCGAATTTTGAGAAAAGTTTTTTGTCATGTGTACAGCTGAAATTGCAAGATAGCAAAGTGAATTTCCTAAAAAATAAAAAAGTGAACGATTTTAAAACAAATGGTTTGACTCTTTTCTCGGATAAGAAATTGGCTGAGCCAATTTATGAGACAAAGCTTTTTTCAGTGAGTTTTCAAAAATTTTATAAATCTCAATTTGATTCAAATTTTTCATTTGAAAATTTAATGAATTTTCAAAAATTGAATCAAAAAAATCCCAATGAAAATTTCTTATTTCAATATTTTTCAAATTATCTGGCATTTTTCATTTTAAAAGTTCAATTAAGAAATAAAATGAAAAAATCTTTTTTAAAAAAACAATCTATTTCATCTTCATACAAAGATATGGAAAATTCCATAAAAATTGATCAAAAATTCACAAGTGTCTTTTCTGGCTTATCAAGAATGTCAAATTTTCAATTTGAGAAAGTCTTTTATAAAAAATTCGATTTAAATAGCTGGAAATTGAATTCAAAACAACTTTTTTTCACATCTTCTTTATCTTTAAATGTTCATCTTAAGACAAAGAAAAAAGTTCAAAAAATTCTTCCTTCTGTTTTCGAGACTTCAAAAAGAGATAAAAAATTATCTTTATTACTTAGTCACCAAAACTTGAATCCTAAAAATACAAATGTTCAAAATTCGATTATTCAAATTCCGGGTTTTCATCTTTTTGTATCATCTTTTGATGTGCAACCTCTTCTGTTTACGGCATTTATTTTAAAACTCAAATCAACTGTTTTATCTTCTTATAAAAACCAAGAAAATTTAATTGAACAAGACCTGCTTCGTTCTATTTTAGACAAAGAATTTCAAAAAAATCGTAATTTTTCGCTTGGGTTTACGTCGAAAAAATTGGTAAAAAATGTTTTTAATTGGAAATACAGTTATTTTTTATCAAACTTTTACAAAAATTGGAATTCTTTATCTGAGAAAAAAAGAACTCAACAACTAAAAATAGACTGGTTAAAAAAGAACCAAGTTTATTCTTTTATTGGCCAAAACAAAAAAAACCCACATTTATTAAAAGCACAAATTTTTCAAAAATCTTATAAAAAGACTCGCATTTTTGCAGAGTCTTTATTTTTTGACTTTTTTAAACAAAAAGACAAACAACTGAAAACAACAGTTGAAACACTTTCACGTCTTCAAATTATTTGTACCTACGCCTTGCCTGACTTAGCGATGTTTTCTCTCTCAGGAAGAGGAAATGGTCAGACTCAAAAAAATCGTCAAACCACATTGTTAATAAAAAATGTTCTAAATCAAAAGAAACTTCAAAATCAATTTAAAAGTTCAATTGAACAATCGAGACAAAATCGTTCACTTTATTTATTTGATAAATCGATTTTTCCCGAACAAGTTTTTAATGATTCTCTATATACACCGACATCATTAACATTAAGCATGAACCGTGGAAAAAATTTCAAAAATTCAGAGAAGAGTGAATTTACAAAACTTCAAAACTCAATCTATGCACTTTCTTATAGAGAATCTTGGGCTCAAGAAAAAGATTGGCTCTATTTTTCTTATTATAATTTAGCTCCGCGTAAATTTGAAGATTTTTCAATTCCAGTTTATAAAATTCGTGGGTTTGACGAGTCAGCTAAGAATTTGAATGAAAACGATAAAACAATTCAAATAGGTGCTCAAGTAGTTCAAAAACTTTTATTTGAATTTAATTCTGTAGAACTTCAAAAAATGGATAAACAAAATCATATGCTTTTATATAATTTTAATAAAAATATTCATATTCTTAAAACTTTTGTAAAAAAAGGTTTTGCTGGAAAGTTTGAAATTAAAGAACTAAAAAAACTTTGTAAAAAAAGAGATCATTTAGTTTCAAAAACAAAATTAATCCGAAAACTTTTCCTTAAAAATTCAAGTCCAAGTTCCATGATTTTAACAACTCTCCCAGTTCTTCCACCAGATTTACGACCAATTTTAAAAATGCAAGATCAAATTGCAGCTTCAGATTTAAATCGCTTATACCAAAGAGTCATTTATAGAAATGAACGATTAAAAAAATTTCGTCAAAACTTAAGTATTGTTGATCCTTTTCCATTAAAATTCAGCCAAAAATTATTACAAGAAGCTGTCGACAATTTAATTCAAAATGGAAAAGGCGGGGTTCCTCCAGAACGCGATTCGCGAGGACGATCTTTAAAATCTTTATCAGAAATTCTAAAAGGAAAACAAGGACGTTTTCGTCAATATTTACTTGGAAAGCGTGTGGATTATTCTGGGCGATCAGTTATTGTTGTAGGACCGAAATTGAAACTTCATGAATGTGGATTACCAAAAGAAATTGCTATTGAATTATTTTTACCTTTTTTAATCCAAAAAATTTTACATTATAAATTTGCAAGAACAGTTATTGGTGCAAAAACTTTTATTCAATCCACAGATCCGCGACAATCAAATCTTTGTTTATTTGTTTTATCTGAATTAATGCAAAGTCATCCTATTTTATTAAATCGAGCTCCAACATTACACCGTTTAGGCTTTCAAGCTTTTCAACCGAAATTGATCGAAGGTCGCGCAATTTTACTTCATCCTCTTGTTTGTCCAGCGTTTAATGCAGATTTTGATGGTGACCAAATGGCCGTTCATCTTCCATTAACGATTGAAGCTTGCGCAGAATCTTGGAAACTTATGTTTGGTCGAAATCATTTAATCTCTACTGCAACTGGGGATCCTATTTTATTACCAAGTCAAGATATGGTATTAGGATGCTACTATTTAACAAATGAAGTTTTCAAATTTTCATATTTTGGTTCAAATTCCGAAAAAAAACAGCAGTCGAGTCTTCCTTCCAATTCTTCAAAAATCATTGAGCTATCTGAAACAGAAAGAAAAACGAAATCTTTAACTTCAGATTTCTATGAAAATTCGGTTTTAAATAAGCTGGATGTTATGCTTTCAAAATCCATTTTAACGAATAAAGCACAAAAACACACAAAAATTTTAAATAGATACTTTAATAACCTAAATCAAGTAATGAAAGCTTATCAACGTCAAACTTTATCTGTTCATTCAGACATTTGGGTAAAATGGGACAAATCCGTTGAAAGCCTGCCCAGTGCTGACCGTGGAAAAGATGGTAAATATTTTTTACCTCAAACTCATCCTCTTGAAATTCGAGTGAATTTAGATGGTTCTTGGCAGGAAATTCGTTTAAAACAACTTCGACGTTTTGGGAAAAATAATCTTCAAACAAATCAATATATTCGAACAACTCCAGGTCGTGTGTTATTTTATGAAGTTGTTACAAATTGTATGAAATAAATTCAATTTTTTGTAGAATCAAAAAATTGAATTTTTATAGAATATTGAATTGATCTTTCAGTCATTTTTTTCATGTAAACTGAAAGATCAATTCAATATTCTATAAAAATCAAACTTCAAGAACTTGCAATTTATATATATATATATTATATATATTTTAAGCAGGCCCATAACTCAGTTGGTAGAGTGATTGCCTTACAAGCAATAGGTCATCGGTTCGAGTCCGGTTGGGCCTAACATAAATTTGTTTAAAATGGATTTTTTGAGTTTTATTTCATTTTAAAATATGATACATTTGAGTTGTACCGAGAAGAAAAAATATTAACACGTATTTGAATTTTCAAAATCTTTATTATGTAATAAAGTTCGAAATTTCCCAAAATTTATTGAATTCGCTGATTTTTCTTCACCAAGTCGTGAGGGAAGATCAAGCAATTGAGGAAAGAGAGAAAAGAACAGAAATTTTCTATTCCGCCTTGCTCTAGCTTAGTCCTCTAGCTTCCTTTGCTAACGAAAATAAGTCTTTATAAAGTAAAGACCCTAGCGACCCTGTACAGGAAGTAAAAACACACTTATGTGTGGAGAGATTTGTACTAGTTTACAAACTATTTTTCTTAAAATTCACTTATAGAATCGATTTAAAAAACAAATCTACTTTTTATTTTTTTTCTTTAAATAAATATAAAAATAAGATGAGTTTCTCAAATTTCTCCCGTAAGGGTCCAAATTTTTATGACAAATCAAAGTCGTCATTTTGTGTTTTCTTTAATTGCAGCTCTTTTTGTAGGGCTTGTAAATTTACCAACAGCTGAAGCATACCCAATTTTTGCACAACAAAACTACGAAAATCCACGTGAAGCAACAGGTCGTATTGTTTGTGCAAACTGTCACCTAGCACAAAAACCTGTTGAGCTTGAAGTTCCTCAAGCTGTTTTACCTGATACTGTTTTCGAAGCTGTAGTTAAAATCCCTTATGATCAACAGGTTCAACAAGTTTTAGGAAATGGTAAAAAAGGTGATTTAAACGTAGGTATGGTTTTAATTCTTCCAGATGGGTTTGAACTTGCTCCAGCGGATCGTGTACCTGAAGAAATGAAAGAAAAAGTTGGAAAACTTTACTACCAACCATACAGCCCTGAGAAAAAAAACATTTTAGTTGTTGGTCCAGTTCCTGGTAAAAAATACAGTGAAATGGTTATTCCAATCCTATCTCCGGATCCAGCAAAAAACAAAAGCGTTTCGTATTTAAACTATCCAATTTATCTAGGTGCAAACAGAGGTCGCGGACAAGTTTACCCGGATGGTTCAAAATCAAACAACACTATTTACAACAGTCCAACAGCTGGTAAAATTGTAAACATTGTTCCTGGTGAGAAAAAAGGTGGTTTTGCAATTACAATTGAAAAAGAAAATGGAGATCAAATTACTGAAAAAATTCCAGCAGGTCCTGAGTTAGTTGTAAGTGTTAACCAAGTTGTAAAACAAGATCAACCATTAACAAATAACCCTAACGTTGGTGGATTTGGACAAAAAGACGAAGAAATCATTTTACAAAACCCAGCTCGTATTCAAGGATTACTCGTTTTCTTTGCTTGTGTATTAACTGCTCAAACATTATTAGTTCTTAAGAAAAAACAATTCGAAAAAGTTCAATTAGCAGAAATGAATTTCTAATATTGAAATCAATTTTTATTTGATTTTTTAGTACAATTTCTCGATTTTAAAAACATTTCACTCAAATGTTTTTAAAATCGAGGAGGGAAGCTCTCTTCACACGTAAGTGTGTCTTTACGTCCTGTACAGGGTCGCTTCCTGTACAGGCCAGACTTGCAGCCCTAGCTTCCTGTACAGGACGCAAGTTTTGCCCGTACGGTAAGCTAGTATAAACAGAAGGGGAAGCGAGACCCTGTACAGGACGGAGAGGTTTCCATTTCATTCCATCCCTGCCCCATAGGGGCAGGGATGGAATGAAATTCTCTTCACAATAATGTGTGGAAAGGAAACTCGTACTTAAAAATCAAATGACATCCATATAAATAAGCTTTAAATATTTATTTTAAAACTGACATTATTCGAGTTTTAATTTAGTTATTAAATAAATAACTAAATTAAAATTCTTAATTTTTAAATTGAGGTTTTTATCTGGTCTTTACTGTCGCAAAGACTTGTCTGCGACAGCGATCCCTTATGGGTCTTTACTAGCGTAAAGACTTGCTTTACGCTAGTCGAAAACCTTGCTTCGCCGCCCTTCCCCTATGGGGCAGGGATGGAGCAAAGATCTCTCAGCACTTTAGTGCGGGGAGGTTTTCCTCTAGCATAGGGAAGTCTTTTTCTTTAAAGTTTTTATTGGCGTATAAACAAAGTTGTTCGGTTTGTATAACAGATCTAAACGATCGATTTGTGCTTTCTAATGTTATCATATCACATTATATAGGATCAAAAGGATAAAGATTTTGAAGAAAGATGATAAAGAAATCAAATATACAACATTTAAAAAAAAGCGACCTTTTAAAAATTCGTTTTTCATGATACATTAAATTCTATATATTATATTGAAATATTTTTATTAGAGGGTAAAATAATTAAATATACAGAAAACTATTACTAGCAAATAATTGAGTTGTAAAGATCATTGTTTTTTATGAAATTCAATTTTAAAAATAGATTTATTCCGTTCATTCCGTCCACTTTTTAACAGAGAAAAAGTTAAAAATAAAACTAAAATGATAGGAAGTATAAAACTATAAAAAAACGTTTTTTGTTATAGTTTTCTTGACTCTCGAAAAAACTTAACCAAAAATGATAAATAAAAAAATTTTCTATTTCTTGACACTTTAAAATTAAAGTGATTAATAAACTTATCTGTTAAAAAGCACAAAAGTCAATTTCAAAATTTTTTACACAAAAAATGTCAGTAACAAAAAAACCAGATTTAACAGATCCAGTTTTAAAAGAGAAATTAGCAAAAGGTATGGGTCATAACTACTACGGTGAACCTGCTTGGCCAAATGATTTATTATACATTTTCCCAGTTGTTATCTTTGGAACATTCGCTGGTCTGATCGGATTAGCTGTTTTAGAGCCAACTGCTATGGGTGAACCTGCAAACCCTTTTGCAACTCCTTTAGAAATTTTACCTGAGTGGTACTTCTTCCCAGTATTCCAATTATTACGTACAGTTCCTAACAAATTATTAGGAGTTCTTTTAATGGCTGCGGTTCCTGCATTCCTTGCTCTGGTACCGTTTATCGAAAACATTAACAAATTCCAAAACCCGTTCCGTCGTCCTATCGCTACAACAATGTTCTTAGTAGGAACTTTAGTAGCAATTTGGTTAGGTATTGGTGCTTGTTTACCAATCGATATTTCATTAACTTTTGGATTATTCTAATCGAATAATTTTATTTTTTACATGAAATCTTTTTTTTTAGGATTTCATGTAAAAAAATAAAGCTAGATTCAAAAATGAAAATTCGATATATATTAATATATTTTAAGACTTGATATATTATAAAAATATTTTTGACATAACATGTTAAAGAGCTCATCGTCTAATGGATAGGACAGGAACCTTCTAAGTTTCTAATGTAGGTTCGATTCCTACTGAGCTCATTTTTCGAATAGTTTAACATTTCAATGTTTTTTTCATATTTTTGTCCATTTCCGAACTTTTATCACTATATGAATGAAAAGGTTAAAAATTTCTTTCTATATAGAAATTTCATTCTTTCCACATTAAAGTGTGATTTTCATTTGATCTTTAATATCTTGCCTGCTAACGAAAGTAAGTCTTTACTAAAGTAAATACCCTAGCGACCCTCTACAGGACGCACGCTTTGCCCGTACCACTCCGTGGTTACCCCGAGGGGGTACGGGCAGCGAGTACAAACCGTAGGGGAGGGCTAGACTTGTCTACGACAACCAAGAAAAGCTCAATTTAAAAATTGAGAATGAGAACTTCGTACCTTTGGTGTACGTGAAAGGTTGCTAGTCGAACCCTGCCGGCCTGTACAGGGTTCGAGTTTGTACACTAGTACAAACCATTGAGGACGTAAATACGTTTATATAAAATTCAAAAGCAAGTTTCTGTGCTAAGCTGTACAGTACCTAGAGACAAGTTTTAAATTAAGAGTGGTTAAAATTCAAATTGTTCTTAATTTTCTAAATATGTATTTTTTAATAAAAAATAGATTTTTAAAATAGTTGCATTCTTCAATCATGTTATGCTAAAATTATTTTACGCCTGCTTAGCTCAGCTGGTTAGAGCTTCCGTTTCATACGCGGGAAGTCACTAGTTCAAATCTAGTAGCAGGCAAACTCAAAATAATTTTAATTATCAGTCAAGTGTTATTTCTTTTTTGATTTTTATCCTTCTATTTTGATTAACATTCTCAATTTTACTCTGTGATTTTACTCTAAAATAATTATGTTTATATTGAGACAAAAGTTGAATCTCTTTCTTAAAAAAAAATTAAACATAATGAATTCAGCTTATAGAAGAATAAAAAAGAAAAAGAAATGAAAGTTTAAATCTTAAAACTTATCTTATAAATAAAAAAAGTTTTTTATATGAAACCAACTAAGCATTTTTTTCTTTCTTGTAAAGAATCTCGTATTGAAACTCCTACTCGTTATTATGGCTGTTTTTACTTAGGACCGTTTAAAGCAAGCCAAAGTTTAACACTTGCGAATGCTTTGAGACGTACTCTATTATCAGAAATTCGTGGTCTTGCGATCACTTCAGTCTATATTGAGGGTGCAAATCATGAATATTCCGATCTGCCAGGAATTCGTGAATCTGTGTTAGATATTTTGTTAAATTTAAAAGAAATTGTATTTAAAAATAGTTCAGCTGTTGATAAGCCCATGATTGGTTATTTGCAAGCTCGAGGTCCAGGACTTGTTTATTCGTCGGACTTAAAACTCCCGAAAAATATTCAATGCGTTGATCCAAATCAATATATTGCAACATTAAATTATGATGGAAATTTAAATCTCAAATTTATTATTACAGAAGGTTCAAATTATCAAACTCAAAATCCTCGACAAATCGAACAGTTTACAAATGAAAATTTTCATTTTTTAACGCAAAATGTTCCTATGACTCTTGATCCAGTATTTACGCCAGTTCAAAAAGTCAATTATATTATTGAATCTGATCAGCTTTATCCTTCATTACTAAAAAATGATCGAGCACATGAAAAAATGAATACAAAAAATCCTCTTCGTGACAATAATCATGTAGTAATTATTGAAATTTGGACAAATGGAAGTATTCATCCTCGAGAAGCTTTAAATCAAGGAATCGATCAATTATTCACGTTATTTGCAGGTCTAAGCGAAATGAGTTTAATTAACAATTCTATCAGTTATTCACTTCAAAAATCAAGAACTCACCTTCAAAGATTCATTTCAAAAGTGGAAAAAAAGACAAAATTTTAAACACGCCCTGTAGGACTTGAACCCACGACATCAGGTTTTGGAAACCTGCGTTCTACCAACTGAACTAAGAGCGTTAACCAATTTATTTTTTTACTAGCTTGTCAAATTCACCTTTTTTTGATATCAGTCTCGACTCAGTGCTTATTTGTGTAAAGACTTGCTTTGTTTTTTTCTTTACTCTAAAATAAAAAAGTTTATTTTTTTTAGAACTTATAACACTTTATCATAAAAATATATTACTGTCAAATTTTCTTTTTTATTCTTTAAAAATGAGATGTTATTGTTGGTCTAAATTAATTGAGTGTTTAAAAGAGTAGCGTTTTTTACCCTTTATGGTTTGTACTAACATACAAACCATAAAGGGTAAAAAACGCTAAGCCAGCGAAATGAGAGCTAGGAAAGAAAAGAAATTTTATTGTCAATCTTAAAATTGAAATTTCACTTTTATGTGGAATGATAAAATAATAATAGAAAAAACAGAAACGATAACAGAAGTAAGTTTTCTCCTCAAAACTTGCTTTTTTATGAATTAAGGATATAATCATCTTTATGTTGAAATAAAAAAAATAAAGGGATGTAGCGCAGTTTGGTAGCGCGTATGCTTTGGGAGCATGATGTCGCAGGTTCGAATCCTGTCATCCCTAACTTAGTGACAATTTTGAAATGAATTTGTACTACTTTTTTTCTATTCTTTTTAAAAAAGACTCTAAAAATTGGAGTCTAGATTTTTGTTTGCTTTTTCTAATGACTTTAAGTTTTCAGCTTACACAGGTCAGAGCGGGAATAAGGTTTTTAAATGTCCTATACAGGCAAAACTTGCGTCTTAGAAGGACTCAAGAAAAACGAAATAATTTCATTTTAGCCCTAACCAAGAATAAAAACTTGCTGGGTTTCCCATAACCCAAAGTTACGAATTTCTCGTCCGTACAACTCCGTGATAACCCCGAATCTTTCTCCACACATTGGATCGGAACCGGAACCGGGTTATGACTATGAATCATGACTATGAATTATAATTATGAATTATGACTATGAACCATGAGTATGAATTCGTGTGGATTTGGTTTGTAATCGCTTACAAACTTGCATCCTGTAAAGACCCGTACGGGATGGTAAGCTTGTAGAAAGAATTTTAAAAGTAAGATTTTCTTCGTCTTCTGTACAGGCGGGGTGACCATAGAGTGTTAAGAGTCTTTACTTATGTAAAGACTTACTTTCGTGCAAACCTAGGGCTCAAATCGTATTCATGCAAATTTTTTCTTTTTTTAAAAAAAGAAAAAGCAAAATATTTCCAATTTTGATTATAGATAAAAAAATTTGATCGAATTTTTTGATATTTTATTAAATTTGTTTTTGAGTGATGAGGTAAACATTCAAAAGACTTTAAATTAGGATTATAGAAACAAAAGTGCCATTTTTTTCTAGCTTTTATCCTGTTAGATAAAGAATTTTTTGGAAAGATTTCAAACAAATGATAGTATTTTTTTTGAATCCATTGACGACTTTTATTTGAGTGTCTTCGACATGCCCATTTCCAAATCCATTTAAATAATAGATAATCACAAAGATAAAAGCTTTTCTTATTTGAAATGATTTTGTTTGATTCACACCATTTTAAAATCGAATTTTTTAACCTTTGAATTAAAAGTTGTTGTGATTGTACTTTTGAAGCTTGAACAATTTTTTTCAATTCTTTTAAATAAAGAATGAGCTTTTGTGAAGAAGGTAGTAATTGATTTTGGATTTTTGTAAATTCATTTTGTTTTTGATCTACTTGAATAAAATAGAATCCCTCAAACTCAAATCCGGGTTTTTGGTTTAATAACTTAAAATAAGAATGAAAAATATGACTTTGAAACATTTTGAAATGAAATTTTCTACACAAAAATTGAATATTCTGTAAAAATGTAGAGAATTCAAAAGATTTTTTTGTAAAATAAAAAAAGTTATTATTAATTAAGAAAAATTGATTTTTATATGTTTCTTCCCATGCTTTAAGTTTCAATCTACGATCGTGCATTTTTATAATTTTTTCTTGTAAAAAAGAATCATTAGATAGAATATTTTCGTTGATATCTTTTACAGCAAGTTTTTTGTTTTTCTCATGGATTCTGTTTCTATTTTTACTATTGGCTTCTTCCTCTTTGAGGAAAGAAGAATAAGTGCATTTTTTTGATAAACGAAAGTTTTTATATGTATAAGATTTTTGAAATAAAAAAAAGAAATGATTTTTTAGAAAATCATTCGTCAATATTTTATTAGTATTATTAAATGTTTGAAAAATGGTCGAATTTTGTTTTTCGAATAAAGCTAATAAAGTGACTTTAAATGTTTCAAAATCTTGATTTTTTTGTAAAAAATCAAATACGAGTTGAAAAACTCCATTTGAAATAAAAAAAGAAAAAGTATATTGTTCAATTTTTGATATTAATGAAGAAAGAAAATGATTTTTTTGCATTGAAAATGAAAGTTTTTTATGTTTAGGTAAGAAGTCGAATGATCCCGTACCTGTGTGGGGTAATGTCTTTATGACGCCATAGCTAAGCGCTAATTTTTGATTTTTTTCATCTGTTCCACCTAACCGGAAGGGCCAGAACAAATGAAGTATTCCCTTGTTTCTTTTCTTCTCATATAAGTTTGGTTCTAAGTCAAAAGGGTTCCTACTTAACGTAGAAAATTTCACTACGTTCGTACTCACAACCCAATCAGGGGAAAAATTCGAAAAGGTTTTTCTTGTCAGCGAAATTTTGCTCTGATTTTTAAAATGAAAAAAATGAGAAAAATTTGAATTTATATCCATTTTAAGAACAAAGTGTCCAACCCCTAATGGTTCTGTGAAAGAAGCAGATTTCTGCTGGTGATTTGCATTCCATGCCATACTTTCTCGCTTTGTTTTTACTTCATAAGCAGCAAAGCTTTTGCCCTTCTCTTTTGTTAAATATGGTAAGCAGAAATAAGAAGGAACAGAGTTTTGAGTTCTGCTTTCATTCATACGAGACTCTGACGTCCAGGTGAAATAATTTTCATTTGCAATACGTAAATATTCAATAGAATCATATATAGACAAGTAAGGGCATTGGTTTTGATGAAAAAAGGAATTTTTTATTGAGAATTGAGTTAATCTCAATGGATGAAAATAAAATTGGAACAAAGTTTTTTTAAAATATTGTTTAAGTTTAAAATAATCTTCAAACTGAATAAGACTGTCAAACTTTTGTTTTTGGAATAGGATTAAAATTTCCTCAACATAAGTCGAAAAGTTCGTACTTTTTTCTTGATTTTTAAAAGTCAAATTTAAGCTCGAAAGAAATCTTGATTCTTCTTTTAAATTTGGAGATTTATTGATCTTTAAACTTTTTTCGTTATTTTGGTTTTGCTCGGAACTTGATTTTTCAGGTTGGCTTAAAAAAGGAAAAGATAAAAAAAGAGAAAATATAGCTTTTAGTTTTCCGTATAAATGAGATTCTTTTTTTACGTAGCTTAAATTTGTTTTAGCTTCAAGAAAAAGTTCTGGAAAGTGCGGAAAAGAACATGACATATTACAAATAGTGTAAAAAATCAAAATAAAATTTGACAGAAAGAGACTATAATTTACAAGCGGGTGAACTTGGTTGGAAAAACATGAACGCAAATAAAATTTCTGATAAAAAAATAAAAAATTATAAGAAGAATCGTTTAAAAATTCAATAATTGACCAGAGGTTCGAATTGAAGTTTCGAATGAATTTTTGATTTGTTTTCACTAAATTTTGTTGCTTTTCTTCCAAATGTTCATGAAAAAAAAGATCAGAATTTAAGCATTTCAGATTTTCGAGAGTATTTAAAAGTGTTTTCTTAGAATTCAAAACAATCCAAAATTTATTCGAAAAATTTTGATTTGAATTATTTAAAATTTGTTTATAAATTTTTTTATCAATAAATTTTGGATGAAAAAAATGAGATTTTTCATACAAAAATGGATTTTTCCTAGCTTCCTTTAAGAGAGACAAATCGTCTTTTACAGGTAAAAAAGAAAACTCCGCATAAAGTGTTGAAATTTGGTCAATTTCAACATTCGTTTTTTTATTTGAATAAAGTTTCATTGATTTAAAGGATTGAAATTTCATTAAACACAAGTTTTGTGTCAATTCGAAAAAATTGTCAAATTTTAAAAATGTTGAAATCAAAATTTTAGATCAAGTAGAAATTAAATTTTGATATTTACAACTTATTTTTACTGGCTTTCTCTGGTGAAACAAAGTTTCCTTTACCAGATGGAAACCTCTCCGTCCTGTACAGGGTCGCTTCCCCTTCGGTTTATACTAGCGTACAAACTTGCTACGCTAGGGCTGCAAGTCTTTACGGTAGTAAAGACACACTCACGTGTCAAGAGAGCTTCGCTCCATCCCTGCCCCATAGGGGAAGGGATGCGAAGCAAGGTTTTCTTCGCCAGACAAAAACCTCAATTTTAAAATTGAGAAATTCATTCCTGGTGAAGCAAGGTTTCCTTCACTGGCAGCCCGTACCACTCCGTGGTTACCCTTCGGGGTACGGGAAAGCAAGTCTGCACGCCAGTAAAGACCAGATGGAAACCTCTTCACATTAAAGTGGACAAAGAACTTTATATCTTAGTTTTTTGACTGGTCTGTTGAGAAAACTTTATTTCTTACTAGATGAAAAGAGGATATAATTATAAGTGAAAGTTTTTATGAATAAAAATTCAATACTCAAAAAAATAGCTGATTGAATTTTATTGATACTTAAAAAAAAAGTCTTAAATAGTTGTGATTTCAATTTTCTAGGTTTATGTTTATTTTTACCGTAATGGTTTATGATTTCATTTCATTATCAAATCTTTTTTTCAGGCCGCACGCCCATTTTTCAAAACTTGTTTCTACTGGATTACGATCAACCGCAATTTTTACTTTTTTGGCTTCTCGTTCAGGTGAACTAATTGTCATGGAATTTCTCCTAAAAACAATAATACTGTTTTCATAAATTTAATTGTAGTTAAACTTTTAATATAAGTTTATAAAAGTTCAGTTTTAAATTAGCTACGCTTTTCATTTTACAAACTGAATTTACAAATCAACTTTAAAAACGAAATATAAACTTTCTATTCATCATTTTGTGTTTACCCCCAGGGGAATTCGAATCCCCGTTTTCTCCGTGAAAGGGAGGTGTCCTAGGCCTCTAGACGATGGGGGCTTAAACAAATATCTCAAATTCAATTTAAAAACTTACTTACTAAATAAGCAGTAAAAATTTAAAATAATAAGATTTATATTTATTTCAAAAACGCTTTTAAACTAGATGTATTTTTTGACTTTAATAAAAAAACGATTTTTGTTTTAAAATTGTTTTTTATTTTCTATATAATCATATATCTAAAAATTTCCAGAAAGTCAATATTTTTTGAAAAAAAATAAAAAATGAAGTATAATCTTATAAATCAATAAACTTTCATAAAACGTTTTTAAAAATTCAAATTTTTTTTGAAATTCGCAAACAAATTGTTCACATAATCGTTAAAAAACGAAGTAAGGAGTCAATTATGGCTGGTAGACCGGTAGAGCGTCCCTTCTCAGATATCTTGACGAGTATTAGATATTGGGTTATCCACAGCGTTACTATTCCTGCATTATTTATTGCAGGTTGGCTATTTGTAAGTACAGGTTTAGCATATGACGTATTTGGAAGTCCTCGTCCAAACGAGTATTTCACAGAAGATCGTCAAGATGCACCTTTAGTTACGGATCGTTTCAACGCTCTTGAGCAAGTTAAAAAATTATCTCAGCAATAATAAATTATTCAATAAATTATTTTTATGTGAAATTTCTCGATTTTTAAATCGAGAATTTCCTTCAAATAACTCATTGAATTTGTTATAAATAACAATAGAAAGGCATTTTGATTTATTATTTTAAAAATCAAAATGCCTTTCTATTTTGAAAGTATTCTGTTTTTTAAGTTTCGCAGAAAATCAAATTATTTCTCAGAAACTTTTCATAAAAATGTGATAAATCATATTTGAATAAAAAATTACCCTAAGGGATAAATTTATGGAAACAATTACACAAAATCAAAGCATTCTTGCAAAAGCGGTAGGAAGACGTAAAGAAGCTATTGCCCAAGTTCAGCTTGTTGCAGGAACTGGTTTGTTTCAAATTAATAATAAACCAGCAGATGTTTATTTACAAAATAACTCATGTTCAATTTTATCGATTAAAGCTCCTTTTGACGTTCTTCAAACTTTAGAAGGTCCTTTTAAACCAGATGAAATTGATACAATTGTAAAAGTTCAAGGTGGAGGCTTAGTAGGTCAAGCGGAAGCAATTAAACTTGGCGTAGCTAGAGCTGTTTGTTCACTTGAACAAAATTCAAATGAGGTGACTGAGACAACTGTTCGAAAATCTTTAAAATCAAAAGGTTTATTAACAGTTGATGCACGAGTAAAAGAACGTCGTAAATACGGTTTAAAGAAAGCTCGAAAAGCACCACAATACAATAAACGTTAACTTGTTAATTTATGTATTTTTGAAGTTAACACTTGTCCATAAAAAAACAATATGTTCAGTGTTGAAATTGAAAATTCCTCTCCATACTTATGTATGGAGAGAACTCTGTATCTCAATTTTTAAATTGTCTCTACTAACGTGTAGAGATTTATTCTCGATAGAGAATTTCATTCCTGGTGAAACAAGGTTTCCTTCACTGGCAGCCCGTACCACTCCGTGGTTACCCCGAAGGGGTACGGGAAAGCAAGTCTGCACGCCAGTAAAGACCAGATGGAAACCTCTCCTAGCGAAAGCAAGTCTTTACGCTAGTAAAGACACACTTACGTGTGAAGAGAGCTTCGCTCCTCAATTTAAAAATTGAGAATTTCATTCCTCTCCGTCCTGTACAGGGTCGCTTCCCCTTCGGTTTATACTAGCGTACAAACTTGCGTCCTGTACAGGGTCGCAAGGGCTGCAAGTCTGGCCTGTACAGGAAGCTAGTAAAGACACACTCACGTGTGAAGAGAGCTTCGCTCCATCCCTGCCCCCATAGGGGAAGGGCGGCGAAGCAAGGTTTTCTTGGCCAGATGAAAACCTCAATTTAAAAATTGAGAATTTCATTCCTTTCCACAATGACTTGTAGTTAGGATTTTGCATATTAAGAGTTTCTTTGAAAAGTCGAATTTCGTATTTCAAAGTAATTTAAGTTATTATCTATTTAAATATATTTTTAAATAGAAATAAAACTTGACATTTTTTGCCTCTAAAAAATAAGCAAAATAAAACCAAATTTGACTCTTTAATTTCAATTCTATAGAAGGTTGAGTATAATCAATTTATTTTTATGAAATTTTAAAAAGATTCTCGGAGACGACGATTTAAACAAACTTAATAATTTTGCGTTCTAAAAAATTGCAAAATTATTTTATTTTTTAGATATTTATTACTGTATTTAAAGCTCAAAAAAATCTTTTTAATCATTGATTTTTTTATTTTTCCCTTTTTACTAAAGAATTGAAAAACAAAATAAGCAAGAATAGAGTGATATTGTCAAAAAATTTATAAAAAAAAACGAAAAACAATTTTAAATTATGAATACAGACAATTTTATTCGACGTTATTTAATTACTGGTGAAAGAAGATTAAGTAATTATTGGTGGGCTTCTGTGATTTTTTTAGGAGCCGCTGGTTTTTTAACAACAGGTCTTTCAAGTTATCCAGGCTTCCATTTGAATTTATCGACTCAATCAATGCAAGTGAATTTTTTTCCTCAAGGTTTATTAATGTGTTTCTATGGAAGTTTAGGTTTTTTATTAAGTCTTTATTGGTGGCTTTTAATTTTTTGGAACGTTGGTGGAGGTTTTAATGAATTTAATAAGAAAGATGGTTTTATTCGAATTTTTCGTTGGGGTTATCCAGGTAAAAATCGTAAAATCGATTTATATTATACAATTAAAGATGTAGAGTCTATTAGAGTTGAACTAAATCAAGGTCTTGATTCACAACGTACAATCTATCTAAAATTAAAAGGAAAAAGAGAAATTCCATTAACAGGAGTGGGACAGCCTTTAACAATTCAGGAAATTGAAAAACAAGCTTCCGAACTTGCAAATTTTTTACAAGTTTCTCTTGAAGGTCTTTAAAGTTTTTCTTATTATAAAAGATGAAATGAAATTGGACTCTGAATTAGTAAAGTAAAAAGCTTAAAAGGCTAGGAAGCTTTCTATAAGAAATTTTTTCCTTTTATACGGTGTCTCTCACTATATAGGCTAGGCTTGTTTTAGCTAATTCGAGGTCTAATGTCATAAAAATTATTTAAATTGAAATTTTTTTTGGGGACTATTTTTGATTTCGAAATTTCGATGTATTAATATGTTTTTAATCATAATCTTAAGATTTTAAAAACTGAGAAAATCGACTTTTTGAAATTGCATTTATTATTAAAATAGTCAAAAACCCGTTTAAAGTTCTTTCTATTCAAAATGAAATTTGAAAGTTTCAAGTCAATTCAATTTACTATTCAAAAATTTTTAATTTTTTACATAATTTATGCCTCGTTCACAAAGAAATGATAACTTTATTGATAAAACTTTTACGGTTATTGCAGATATTTTGCTTAAAGTTTTACCTACATCTCAACGAGAAAAACAAGCTTTTAGTTATTATAGAGACGGAATGTCGGCTCAAGCAGAAGGGGAATATGCAGAAGCTCTTCAAAATTATTATGAAGCAATGCGTTTAGAGGTTGATGCTTATGACCGAAGTTATATTCTTTATAATATTGGTTTAATTCATACAAGTAATGGAGAACATGGTCGAGCTTTAGAATATTATTATCAAGCTTTAGAAAGAAATCCTTCATTACCAAGCGCTTTAAATAATATTGCAGTTATTTATCATTATAGAGGGGAACAAGCTATTGAAAACGGTCAATCAGAAATTTCTCAAATTTTATTTGAAAAAGCTGCAGATTATTGGAAAGAAGCCATTCGTTTAGCTCCTACAAACTATATTGAAGCTCAAAACTGGCTTAAAATGACTGGTCGTGCTTAATTTCGAAATTTGTACTTTATCATGTTATAATGTAATCAAATTTTCGAATCGAATTCAAAAATTCGATCTTCGTTTAATAGGTTTTTTACCCTCTGTACAAAGTCTTTGAAATCTTGTTCTTTTTTCTTGCGGCCCATGTAAGCCACAAGAAATACTATTCTTTAGCCATACCAAGTCTTTATGTTACGTTTGTTGCCGTGCTAAAAAAAACCTTCCTTCGTCTCCTGTACAGGAGGGATGGGAATGTAGTATAAACGATGTAAAGACACACTTTAGTATGGGAAAATTTATTATTTCAATTCTTAAAAGTATTAGATAGAAATCAACGGTCGTAGCCAAAAAATTGAGATAAAATTTCTTTAGCGTAAAAAAGTCTTTACGCAAATAAAAACCCTTATAAATCGCTCCACGGAAAATCAATTCCTTGAGTGACGGGGTCAGGCCATGCCAGTAAAGACTTGTTTAAGCTAGAGAACTTGAAAATTTCATTTTGAACGAAGTTCTTTCCACACACTAGTGTGTGGGGAGGAATTTTCAATTTTTCTCAAAACTTATTTATTTAAAATTTATGAAATTTGCTGTTTATGGAAAAGGTGGAATTGGAAAATCCACAACAAGTTGTAATATCTCAATTGCTTTAGCAAAAAGAGGAAAAAAAGTTTTGCAGATTGGATGTGATCCGAAGCACGATTCAACATTTACTTTAACGGGCTTTTTAATTCCAACAATTATCGATACTTTGCAAGCAAAAGATTATCATTATGAAGATGTATGGCCTGAAGATGTTATTTACCAAGGTTATGGTGGTGTTGACTGTGTTGAAGCTGGCGGACCTCCAGCAGGAGCTGGTTGTGGGGGCTATGTTGTTGGGGAAACGGTGAAACTTTTGAAAGAATTAAATGCTTTTTATGAATATGATGTTATTCTTTTTGATGTTTTAGGTGATGTTGTTTGTGGTGGTTTTGCAGCACCTTTAAATTATGCCGATTATTGTATTATCGTAACAGATAATGGTTTTGATGCTCTGTTTGCTGCAAATCGAATTGCTGCTTCAGTTCGAGAAAAAGCAAAAACACACCCTTTAAGATTAGCTGGTTTAATTGCAAATCGAACATCAAATCGAGATTTGATTGATAAATATGTCGAAGCTTGTCCGATGCCTGTTTTAGAGGTTTTACCTTTAATTGAAGATATTCGTGTTTCTCGTGTTAAAGGGAAAACACTTTTTGAAATGGCTGAATCCGATATTGAATTAAACTCAATTTGTGACTATTATTTAAATATTGCGGATCAATTATTAACAGAACCTGAAGGTGTTGTTCCACGTGAATTAGCTGATCGAGAACTTTTTAGTCTATTATCTGATTTTTATTTAAATAGTTCAAATCAATCATCGAAAAATTTCGTTAAAGAAGGAAATTCTAGTGAACAACATTCAGATTTACTTGATTTCACTTTAGTTTAATTGAAATATTTGATCTTTAAACTTAAATTATTAAATTGAGAACTTCGCTCCATCCCTGCCCCATAGGGGCAGGGATGCGAAGCAAGGTTTTCGACTAGCGTAAAGCAAGTCTGGCCCTCCCCTTCGGTTTATACTAGCGTACAAACTTGCTACGCTAGGGAAGGGAAGCGAGTAAAGACCCATACGGGATCGCTGTCGCAGACAAGTCTTTGCGACAGTAAAGACCAGATGAAAACCTCTCCACACTTACGTGTGAAGAGAGCTTCGCTCCTCAATTTAAAAATTGAGAATTTCATTCCTTTCCACACTCGTGTGGAAAGAATTTCATTCCTGGTGAAGCAAGATTTCCTTCACTGGCTTTAGCAAGTCTGCACGCCAGTAAAGACCAGATGGAAACCTCCACACACATTAGTGTGGACAGAACTTCATATTTCATTACGTCAATGAAGGTCCTTAACAAAGTCCCGATTTATCTTTAAAAATCAAAAATCTACAATAAATTGTGGTTATTCGTATTTTCAACGCGACAAATGTTTTTAATTGCGTAAAAATTCAAATAATTTTGAAAATCGCACCCTAATAAAAAACTTTAAATTTTGAAAATTATTTTATATGAAAGTTCGTTCATCTGTTAAAAAAATTTGTGACAAATGTCGTTTAATTCGTCGTAAAGGAACAATTATGGTTATTTGTACTAATCCTAAACATAAACAACGTCAAGGTTAATTAATAAATTCAATAATTTTTTTTGAACTGTTATTCATTTTTTTAAATATTAAATGAATAACAGTTCAAAAAAATGACTAGTATAAAAATGAAATAACAAACAATATTTAAAGAGAAAAGATTTTTTCGAATTTTCAAGTTGTTTTTGCGTCCTAATAAAGAGTCTTTAACGCCCTTAAGGTTTAGATACTAAGTTCTCTTGATAAATTCGTTTATTTTTTTCATTATACAGAGATGAACTTCTTAGTCATTTTGAGTAAAAACTGAATCAAAAATCTTTGATAAATCAAAGTGTGCCAGGTATTCTGTCGTATTGAAAACAATTACAAATATAAAACGATTTGAAAGTCTTGCATTCGTAAAACAAATACAGTATATATTTTATATAAAGTAAAAAAAATCATTAAGCCGGGGTAGCTCAGTGGTAGAGCAGAGGATTGAAAATCCTTGTGTCACCAGTTCAATTCTGGTTTCTGGCAAAAAAAAATGTGTTTCGCCTTATAAGGTCCGTAAATTACGGAAATGGATTTTTACCCATTTACGATTTTTGAAACTTTCAAATTTCAAAATATTTATTTTATATTTTATGGCTGTACCAAGTATGAGTTCGTTTATTCTTAATAAATATTCAGAAGTAAATTATTTTATTTTTTAAAACAAAGTGATTTAAAATTAAAAGAAAACCAATGAAAATTAAAATGTTATCAAAAATCAAAATAATAATAAGTTAAGGCTATTAGATAATAATGAATTTGAAAGTCTATAAAATCAAACATAAAAATAAAATTCAAAACTTGTCTCTATTAGCGTAGAGACTTGCTCTCGCATCCCGTACCACTCCGCTGTCACCCCGCTTTTACAGGAGACGAAGTAAAGTAAAGTCTTTGGCTAGCTTATCCCTGACCTAGCGACCCTGTGTCGGACGCAAGTTTGTACGCTCGTACAAACAGCAGGGGAAGGGTTTTAAATCTGGCACTGCCGGTTGGGTTATGAATATGAATTGGATTTGGGGTACGGGCGAGAATTTTTATGGATTCAACTTTTAAAACACTTTATTTGGTAAAAGTGTTTTTTTTATTTTTCAAACAATTTTAAGAAATTTGAATTCAAAAATTGATTTCCAGTTTAACATTATATATTTATATTGTAGCACTCTTAAATATTAAGAAAAAGGAACAATTTTTGTAATATTTCAGTTCTTGTGTATAAATCAATTTCATACACGACTGGACGATTTCGTTAAAATTGATTTCAATTTTTAAGCCCATTTTTAATACATTTTAATACGAATAAATAATCATTTTTATTATTAGGATTAAGTGATGAAAAGTCACTTATTTACTATATTTTCTATTTAACATAATTTAGACACTGTAAAGAAATTATTTAAAATAATTTCTATTTTTTTTTGAAAAAAATAAAAATATTTTCTGAATTGATAACCTTCATTTACCTTAGAAAATCTTTATCTAACGAACAAACTACCCTCTTTACTTTGTAGGCAAAAATTATTGCGTAAAATTCGAATTCAAATTATATTTAGTAAAATTGACTAATAATTTTATAGTAAAAAACTGCAATTGAAATTTCGTTTGTTTGTAATATTAAGCTTATTAAGAATAAATCTTTAATTCGTTATTTTTAATGATGAAATCCAACTAAAAATGTTTTTTATCTTATACGAATGTCAACGTCATAAAGATGACAGAAATTTCATGTTTGAAAATAAAACTGTCATAAAAAAATAAACAGCATTTTGCCCAAATAGATTGGATTTTTAGACTTTCTTAGAATGATTTTAAGACTTGGAAAAGTGAATTTTTGTTATTGTTCAAAATTCATTTTTTTACAAAAAACCGACCTAAAAATCAACAAATGATAGATAAAGTTTGAATTTAAATGATTTTAATATGACGGAAAAACTGTCTTTAACAAGCCAAGGATTTGAACAATGGCGCTCAACAATGAAATCGAAATTTTCAGCAACTGATATGATGGCTGATTTAGTGAAATTTCCAGTAATTACTGAGAAAACTTTTTTTGCATTGTTTCGAAATAAACAATATACATTTGACGTGGATTTACGTTTAACAAAACCGCAAATTAAAAAACTATTCGAAGAATTATTTGAAGTAAACGTTATTGGAATTAATACACACTGCCCTCCAAGACAAAAAAAACGTTCAGCTTCGTCAACAAAAGGGTACAAATCTCGTTATAAAAGAGTTATTATTACTTTAAAAGAAGGTCAATCTTTAGAAAAAAATACGATTTAAAAATTGAAAAAATTTAAAACCTAAGAGAAAATCAACCTTTTCTCATTTACAATCTATGTTTATTTTGACTTTATTATTTGAGATAATTGCGGTTAAAAACGGACTTTCTTTAGTAGAGAAGCTGCCACATGGATGAATTTACTTACATTTAATCATATAAACGAACCTATCTTCTTTTTGTAAAAAAGAAATCGTGAAATTCGCTTGTGTTGTTTTTCTTAAATAAAAATCTTTAAAGTTATAATAAAGCATTGATTTTTGATTACTCGTTATTATTTTATAGCTTTCAAAAAAATGAAAGCCGCAAATCTTTTTAAAACTTTTTTGTCAAATTCAAAAAAATTTATTGAATGAATTTAAAAAAAACAGGCCCGTTTTGTAAAAGTCTAGAATTGAAATCAACAATTTCAAAATTATTTAAAGAGTTAATTATTTTATTATTTATATACATAAATTATGGGAATTCGTTTTCTTCAAGCTTTCACTCCTGGAACAAGAAATCGTTCTGTTTCAGATTTTAGCGAAATTTCAGCAAAAAAACCCGAGAAGTCACTTTCTTCTGGACGTCATCGTTCGTCTGGTCGTAACAACCGAGGTGTAATTACTTGTCGTCATAAGGGAGGTGGACATAAGAGATTATACCGTGAAATGGACTTCCGCCGTGATAAAATTGGAGTTCCAGCAAAAGTTATGACAATTGAGTATGACCCAAACCGTAATGCTCGTATTGCTTTATTAAGATATTCAGATGGAGAAAAACGTTATATTCTTCAACCTCGTGGTTTAAACGTTGGGGATGTTGTTATTTCTGATCTTCAAGCTCCTATCTTAGTAGGAAACTCTCTTCCTTTACGCAATATTCCTCTTGGTGCAGAAATTCATAATGTTGAATTCCAACCTGGCTCTGGTGGGCAATTAGCTCGTTCTGCAGGATCTGTTGTTCAAATTTTAGCAAAAGAGGGTAACTTCGTAACAATTCGCTTACCGTCTAAGGAAATTCGTCTTGTTTCGAAAAATTGTTGGGCAACAATTGGACGTGTCGGAAATTTAGAGGCATACAATTTAACGATTGGGAAAGCTGGTCGTAACCGTTGGTTAGGAAAACGACCAACAGTAAGAGGTTCAGTTATGAACCCTGTAGATCACCCACACGGGGGTGGTGAAGGACGTGCACCTATTGGTCGTAGTCGTCCAGTTACGCCATGGGGCCGCCCTGCATTAGGTCAGTTAACGCGTAAACCAAAACGATACAGTAATTCGTTAATTTTAACGAAAAGAAAATAAAAAATAAATTGACTATTTATTTTCTATAAGACTTTTAGATTCGAAAATGCATAGAAAATACCCGTTTTCTCGCAGCTCTTTAACTTCCCTCCTAACGAAAGTAAGTCTTTGCTAACGTAAAGATTCGGACGGTCAGGGAAGCAAGAGCAGAAATCAAAGTTCGTTTTTTGTCCGAACGAAATTTATAAGTTGACTTAAAAAATTATCACTTGAAAAGAGTTTGTTTTAAAATTTCATTCTTTTGAATTTTAAAATAGATAACAATATAAACTGTATTTATTTTAAGAAAAAAATAAAATATATTATTAAAAAACTTCAAAAATTCATTTTTGAAATAAAAATAAGAACCATAATAAGTAGATTCAAATTTTGATTTTTTATAAATTGAATCAAAAATTGAAATCTTTGCCACATACAAATGTGTGGCGAGATCTTCGCTCCTATTTTAGCTCTCAGTTTAATGTTATTATTATTTTTATTGAAGGAAAATATACTATGCCACGTTCAGTTAAAAAAGGACCTTACGTTGCTGACCATTTATTAAAAAAAATTGAAAAATTAAATGCGCAAGGTCAAAAAAAAGTGATTCCAACTTGGTCTCGATCATCAACGATTTTACCTATGATGATTGGTCATACAATTTCTGTTTATAATGGAAGAGAATTTATTCCAGTATTTATTACAGATCAAATGGTAAGTCACAAATTAGGGGAATTTTCTCCAACACGTACGTTTAAAGGTCATGTTAAAAATGACAAAAAATCAAAACGTTAAAGACGAAAAACCACATGTTTTCTTTAAGGTATTAAAAAGTTTTTTCAAAAAAAAATTTCTTAATACCTTAAAGAATAAAAACTCAAATACGAAAATTTTGATTCAAATTTGACTTTTATTAATGCTTTATTATTAAGTTATAGAGATAAAACCCGTAAAGAACGGAATTTTCGCCCCACAGTAAAATGTGTAAAGAATTTCGTTTTATTTCTGGTGAAACAAGATTTTCTTCACCAGAATTTCATTCCTCTCCACACGAGTGTGGAGAGAATTTCATTCCTCAATCTAAAAATTGAGAATTTCATTCCTCAATCTAAAAATTGAGAATTTCATTCCTCAATCTAAAAATTGAGAATTTCATTTCTCCCCACACTAGTGTAGAGAGAACTTTCTATCTAAGGACATTTTTTACAAGCAAAAAACGATTTTATTTTTAGGGTTTCTGTGTTATAATAATCAGAAATTTAAATAAGAGTTGGCAAAACCTATTTTTTGATATTTGACAAAGTCAAATACTGTAAAAAATTTATATAAAAAATATCACATTTAATTAAGTCTTTTCTCTATAAATATTTTACAAAAAAGAAAAATAAAAAATTGTTTGTAAAATGAAACTATTTGAAAGAATAGAAACGTGAATAGATTGAGATATTTTTCAAAAAAAATGAAAATAAGTTAAAAAAAATAAATCATTCATTATTTTACTATGAGCGATTCTCTAGGTACAAAAAACGTTGGACGTGTTTTACAAATTATTGGACCAGTTTTAGATATTGTTTTCCCTAAAGGTCAGGTTCCAAACATTTATAATGCTTTAACAATTAAAGCAAAAAACGCAACTGGAATTGAAATGAGCGTAACTTGTGAAGTTCAACAACTTCTAGGAGACAGCTGTGTTCGTGCAGTAGCTATGAACCCAACAGATGGTTTAATGCGTGGAATGGAAGTTTTAGACACAGGAAGTGCTTTAAGTGTTCCTGTAGGAAAAGCAACATTAGGACGTATTTTTAACGTTTTAGGAGAACCAGTTGATGAAATGGGTCCAGTAAAAAATGAAGAAACTCTTCCAATTCACCGTACTGCCCCAGTATTTGTTGATTTAGATACACGTCTTTCAATTTTTGAAACAGGAATTAAAGTTGTTGATTTATTAGCTCCTTACCGTCGTGGTGGTAAAATTGGATTATTTGGTGGTGCTGGTGTTGGAAAAACAGTTTTAATTATGGAACTTATTAACAACATTGCTAAAGCTCACGGTGGTGTATCTGTTTTTGCTGGTGTTGGTGAACGTACTCGTGAAGGGAATGACCTTTACGCTGAAATGAAAGAATCTGGTGTTATCGTTGAGAAAAACTTATCAGATTCAAAAGTTGCTTTAGTATATGGTCAAATGAACGAACCGCCAGGAGCTCGTATGCGTGTGGCTTTAACTGCATTAACAATGGCTGAATACTTTAGAGACATCAACAAGCAAGACGTATTATTCTTTATTGATAACATTTTCCGTTTTGTTCAAGCTGGTGCTGAAGTTTCTGCATTACTTGGTCGTATGCCGTCTGCTGTAGGTTACCAACCTACATTAGCAACTGAAATGGGATCTTTACAAGAACGTATTACTTCTACAAAAGATGGTTCTATTACATCAATTCAAGCTGTTTATGTTCCTGCGGATGACTTAACTGACCCTGCTCCTGCAACAACGTTTGCACACTTAGACGCAACTACTGTACTTTCACGTGGTTTAGCTGCAAAAGGAATTTACCCTGCTGTAGACCCTTTAGATTCAACTTCAACAATGTTACAACCATGGATTGTTGGTGAAAAACACTATGAGTGTGCACGAAATGTACAAAAAACTTTACAGCGCTACAAAGAACTGCAGGATATTATTGCAATTTTAGGTTTAGATGAATTATCTGAAGAAGACCGCTTAATTGTTGCTCGTGCTCGTAAAATTGAGCGTTTCTTATCTCAACCATTCTTCGTTGCTGAAGTATTTACTGGATCTCCTGGAAAATACGTAAGTTTAGCAGACACAATTGAAGGATTTAACAAGATTCTTTCTGGAGACTTCGATGATTTACCAGAACAGTCTTTCTATCTTGTTGGAGACATCAACGAAGCACTTGCAAAAGCAGCTTCACTTAAATAAACCAAATAATTTTTAAATGGTTTAAAATAATCAATAAAACTCGAATATTCAATTTTAATCACTTTATTAAGTTTTTTCTTTACGGTTTATACGCGAATGTATAAATCATAAGGAAAAATGGATATTCGAATGCATTCTCGCTTTTTGATTTTAAGTTATTAAATTTAATAACTTAAAATCAAAAAGCGAGAATTTTTCAAACTCGAGAAATGAAAATTGTTTTTATTTTTTTATTGACTCTAAAGTTCAATAAAATAATCGTTTATATATTTCAAATATTTTTAAAATTTCAACTGAATTATGTCAATTCAAAAAAATTCAAATCAAAAGAAAAAAGGGTCAAGCTTGGATGCAAGCTTAAAAAAATCACGTCGTAAAGTTTTATCTGTTTCTCAAATTTTAACACGTATTCGTAAACAACGTCAACGTAAATTTGATCAGAAAAAACGTAAAAAACCAATTAAACCAATTATTCCGCCAAAATCTTTAATTATCATTTTAAAGGATAAACCAGAAAAAGCGGTTTATAACCGTAGAATCATCGATTATAAACATTGTGGATTACTACAAAAATATATTGGTTTAGGTGGAAAAATTTTACCTCGTAGACAGACGAAATTATCCGCTAAGCAACAACGTTATGTTGCAAAAACAATTAAAAGTGCTCGAATTATGGGACTATTACCTTTTGTTAGCAAAGAGAGAGGTTTCTTTAGATAAAAGTCAAAAAACATTTGAAACACTTGAATGAAAATTACTCCTAGATTCCCTTACCTCCAAAGGTACAAAGTTCTCAAATTTTAAATTGAGGTTTTCGTCTGGCGAAGAAAACCTTGCTTCGCCAGGAGCGAAGCTCTCTTCACACGTAAGTGTGGAGAGGTTTTCGTCTGGTCTTTACTGTCGCAAAGACTTGTCTGCGACAGCGATCCCGTATGGGTCGAAAACCTTGCTTCGCCGCACGTACGGGATGGAGCGAAGCTCTCTTTACACGTAAGTGTGGAGAGGTTTTCATCTAGTGAGTTTTCTTTATTAAACATGGACAAGTGATTTTAAAAATCACTTGTGATTTATTTTCGTTTAATGGTCAATAATTTTAAATCAAGGAGATTTTCTATGAGTAAAATTTACGACTGGTTTGAAGAACGTTTAGAAATTCAGTCAATTGCTGATGATATTTCAAGTAAATATGTACCACCTCACGTAAACATTTTCTATTGTCTTGGCGGAATTACATTTACTTGTTTCTTAGTGCAAGTTGCAACAGGTTTTGCTATGACATTTTATTACCGTCCAACAGTAGCAGAAGCTTTCGCTTCTGTTCAATACCTTATGACTGAAGTAAACTTTGGATGGTTAATCCGTTCAATTCACCGTTGGTCAGCAAGTATGATGGTTTTATCAATGATTCTTCACGTTTGCCGTGTATACTTAACAGGTGGTTTCAAAAAACCTCGTGAAAGTACTTGGGTAACTGGTGTTATCATGGCCGTTTGTACAGTTTCTTTTGGTGTTACAGGGTATTCTTTACCATGGGACCAAATTGGTTACTGGGCGGTTAAAATTGTAACAGGTGTTCCTGAAGCAATTCCAGTTGTAGGTTCACCTCTAGTTGAATTATTACGAGGTGGTGTTGGTGTTGGGCAATCAACTTTAACACGTTTCTACAGTTTACACACATTTGTATTACCTCTTTTAACAGCGGTATTTATGCTTATGCACTTCTTAATGATTCGTAAACAAGGAATTTCTGGGCCACTTTAAAAAGTCAATTTTTTTATAAAGTTTTCAATTGTTTTTTACCAAGAAACAATTGAAAACTTTATTATTAATATTAAAAATGCAATCGAATAGAATAAAACTTATTAATCTCGATTTCAAGAAACTCTAAAATTTCAAAAATTGCACAAAATCTTCTTTGCAGATGGTCAATTTCTTGCCGTAGTGTAGAGAAAAAACGTGAAATCAATGAAGTTCAAAGTAGACAACTTTTTTTTAAAATGATATAATTTTATCAAATCAAATTTTTATCGACTTTTTTTAAGCCTTCGTGATGGAATTGGTAGACATCCTGGTTTTAGGAACCAGTGCACTTGTGCGTGTCGGTTCGAATCCGACCGAAGGCAAACAAAAATATTCATTTTTGTTATTACTTTATTTATGTAAGTACAAAAGAAATATTTTATATAAAATTCAATTTTGATTTTTTATATAAAAAACTTGAAAATCATTTATTTTATGCCAATTGGTGTACCTCGAATTATTTATTGTTGGGGAGAAGAACTTCCCGCTCAGTGGACAGATATTTATAATTTTATTTTTCGTCGACGTATGGTTTTTTTAATGCAATATTTAGATGACGAACTTTGTAATCAAATTTGCGGTCTACTTATTAATATTCATATGGAAGATAGATCGAAAGAACTTGAGCGAAAAGAAATGGAAAATAGCGGATTATTTAAAAGTTCTCAACAAAGTGGAACACAAAAACCGACAAGTAATCTTGGATCAGCTTCTTCTGCAAAATCATTACTAGGAAATAAAAAAGAAAGATCTATTGAAGATTTAATGATTTCTGAAGAAGATTTAGGAATTGATGAAAATCACATGTTAGAAAGACATACTCTTCAAAAAATTTCATTAGAATGGTTAAATTGGAATGCACAATTTTTCGATTATTCTGACGAACCCTATTTATTCTATTTAGCTGAACTTTTATCAAAAGATTTTGCAGCAGATGAAGGACAATTACTTTATAATTTTGGAAATGGAGAGCAGTCTTCACAACTTCCGAAACTGTTAAATATGTTTCAAAATTCATCTATGATTGCAAAAGATGGACCAGGTTCTTTCTTAAATTCTGACAAAAAAAGAAAAGAAGCTTTTGAAGTTTATTCCGCTTTCCGACTTTTATCAAATCTAAATTCGCCAAATGCAAACGATTATTCAACTGTTCAAAATTTCAATTCAAATAAAGATCGTTATATTGAACAATTTCAACAATTCCAAAACCAAAAGTTTAATTCTCAACAAGCAAAAAATCAATCATCTTCTTTTGCTACAAATAAATTTGTTTCGAATTTTGCTCAAAACGATTTATTTAAAAATCTTGATTCTCAAGATTCACAGTGGAATTCTTCACAAAAAGCCTTAGCACAAAGACAATTAAGACAAGCTTATAAAGGTTTACGCCCGAACGGGACGCAAAATCGTAATTCAGATTATTTAAATACACAATCTTTTGGGGGAACTGATGATGCCTATATGGAATATAGAGATTATTATAGAAAACAAACTGAAAGAACTTTCCAAGATGAAGAATCGAAAAAAGTCTTTATGATTATTAATTCTTTTGGAGGTTCTGTTGGAAACGGAATTACAGTTCACGATGCACTTCAATTTATTAAAGCGGGTTCCATGACTCTTGCACTTGGAGTTGCTGCTTCTGCAGCTTCGCTTGCTTTGGCAGGTGGGACAATCGGAGAACGTTATGTAACAGAAGGTTGCCATGTAATGATTCACCAACCAGAAGGTGGGTTAACTGGGCAAGCATCTGATATTTGGATTGACAGTCAAGAAATCATGAAAATTCGTTTAGATGTTGCTGAAATTTATTCATTATCGACTTATAGACCTCGTCACAAAATTTTACGCGATTTAGACCGTGATTTCTATTTAACTGCAACTGAAACTGTTTATTATGGTTTAGCAGACGAAATTGCTACAAATGAAGTTATGCACGAAATTATTGAAATGACAACAAAGGTTTGGGATTATCATGAAAGTAATCAACAACGTTTATTAGAAAGCCGTGAAAGTGCTGCTTCTGGGCTAGATACTCAAACTCAAAGCTAAATTATTTTATTTTTTTTAGACTAAAAAGAGGAAATCTATTATTTGATATAGGAATAAAATTCCTTTGTAATTTCTTACCTAATGCTCAAATATGGAGAACATTTTTTATTACTCTTTGACTATTCCTACTCTGCCCAAAAGGGCAGAGTAGGAATAAAAGTCTCTAGCTTCCTAAAGTAGCAAAGTCTTGCCTTGTTAACCAGAGCAAATCTGGCCTGAACAGGAGGTTAGCAAAGACTCATACGGGAAATGAAGCTAGCACAAACTGTACGGTCTACAAATCTCTAAACTACTTGAGGAAATTCTTATCTTAAATTAACGAACGAAGTTCTCTCTACACGCTAGTGTGGCGAGGAATGAAATTCTCAATTTTTAAATTGAGGTTTTCATCTGGTCTTTACTGGCGTGCAGACTTGCTTTCCCGTACGGGCTGCCAGCGAAGAAAACCTTGCTTCGCCAGGAGCGAAGCTCTCTTCACACGTAAGTGTGGAGAGGTTTTCATCTGGTCTTTACTGTCGCAAAGACTTGTCTGCGACAGCGGTCCCGTATGGGTCTTTACTAGCGTAAAGACTTGCTTTACGCTAGTCGAAAACCTTACTTCGCCGCCCTTCCACTATGGGGCAGGGATGGAGCGAAGCTCTCTTCACACGTAAGTGAGTCTTTACGTCCTGTACAGGGTCCCTTCCTGTACAGGCCAGACTTGCAGCCCTAGCGGACGCAAGTTTGTACGCTAGTATAAACCGAAGGGGAAGCTAGGAGAGGTTTCCATCTGGTCTTTACTGGCGTGCAGACTTGCTTCGTCGCGTCCTGTATAGGGTCGCTTCCCCTTCGGTTTGTACGCTAGTACAAACCATAGGGAAAAGGCTGCCAGCGATCACTTCCATCCCGTACGGGATAAAGCGAAGCTCTCCATTTTTGATTGAGGACTTCATTTTTTACGTTATGAAAAAAGGTAAAGACGCTATGTGTTAAACTTGAGAAGTTATTATTAAATGACCAAACGAAATTTTTAAAGCACCGTTGGCCGAGCGGATTAGGCAATTGACTCATAATCTTTTTTAGGTAGGTTCAACTCCTATACGGTGTAAGAAATGATTTTCTATTTTTCAATATAAGAAAAGTTCAAATTTGAGCAAGGAGGGATTCGAACCCCCGGCCCTGTGGTTCGTAGCCACATGCTCTGGTCCACTGAGCTACATGCCCTATATAAAATAATATATAACGTGAATCCATTTTAAATGCAATGAAGAATTTTCAAATTTTGACTATTTTAAATTTTTCTTATTTTTTTGATTATTTGGAATCGTTCATGAAGTTGTAGATAAAATACTTTTTATTTTATTTCTATTTTATATAAGATATATTTAATAAAAAAAAGTTTGTATTTTTTTGAAACTTGGTTCAAAATTGTTTGATTTTAAGTATTTAAGGTCAAGAAAATCTAAGGAAAATTTTAAATGGGGACTTCAACTAGAAAAACATTTAAACTTTACTCTTGATTTGCGTCAATTTTAAAGAAAACTCTAAAAACGGAAATTTTCAAAAATTTCCCGTGTAAAGCAGAGGATAATTTTTCGTTTCCCCAAAGAATACGAGAAAAATTCTTATTTTTCTTAAAACAAGAATTGAGAATTCAATGCATTGGAAATAATTCATTTATTGGTAAATTTGATCGAAAGCTCATCGTAAAACCTATTCACTTTAATTCCCGAAAACCATAGACACAAATTCAATTTTTTTAAGCAATCATTATATTACCCTTTGTTTAGCTCCCACTGGGACGAAGTTGTCGATATTTGATTGAATTTTTTATCTAAAGAAAAAACTTTACTTGGTCAGTGGAATTCGTTAGTTTTTATTCAAGTGAACAAATTTTTTTAAAATTTATATTGGACTAAGTCTCGTTTTGCTGAGATACTGTTTTTTAATTTGCAGATAGTATATAATTTAAATATTTGGTTTTTAAAGTTTTATATAAAGATTCTAAAAGATGGTTATAATATTTGAATTAAAGTAGAAATGAATTTTGTGGGTGAGCAAGATTCATAATTATTGGACTTTATTTACTTAAAATTCAACCGAATTTCGAAAACTCAAAATTGAACTTTAAAGTAGGTTTTTTTAATTAAAAAGGATTTTATATAATCAAATAGTGTTTATTTTCTTTTTTATTTTACAAATAAAAACATGAAGATAAGAAAAAAATAAACTTCGATTTTTAAACATTTAACACAATAAAAAAATTGACTTTTTATTTTTATCGAAAGCAAGTTTGGGTTTAAAGAAGGGGTGTATAAAGTTTTCAGTTTTAAAATTGAGATTTTTTACGTCAAGTAGGAACGTTTTAAGGCAAAAAATTGAGTAAAAACAAAATTGAAGTCGCAATATTCCGAATTTTTAAATATAATATTATCAATATAAAAATAAAGATAATAATTGTCAACATTTTTTCTATGTGACTTAAAACGAACTTGTAAGTCGGTAAATATGGCAAGTGCGTAGTGCTTGCATCAATTTCTATAAATTCAACTTATTTTTTATGTTTTTAAAAATTAAGTTTAGATAAATAAATTTCAAATAAATCTTAATATAATTGTAAATTCAACAATTTTATGATTATGAGAAGAATCCTCGCCATACATTTATGTATGGCGAAAGGTTAGCTCCTATTAATATTGGTTTTTCTCAGTTTGATTTGTAAGGGTCTAAAGATTTTTTACACAGTCAAAATAGTGTGATTCACTTTCTCGGCCTTTACAAAATGCGAATTTGATTTTTATTTTATTTCTTTTTGAATGAAATTTTCTAGAAAGAGCAAAGTTCGCTTTGCAATTCCAATAAACAATTAGGAGATTGAAAAACTATGGCAACAAAGTTGTTTCCTAAATTTAGCCAAGGGCTAGCTCAAGACCCAACAACTCGTCGAATTTGGTTTGGGTTAGCTGTTGCACACGATTTTGAAAGTCATGATGGTATGACTGAAGAAAATCTTTATGCAAAAATCTTTGCATCTCACTTTGGACAATTAGCGATTATTTTCTTATGGACTTCTGGAAACCTGTTCCACGTTGCTTGGCAAGGGAACTTTGAACAATGGACAGCAGATCCAATTCATGTTCGTCCTATTGCACACGCAATTTGGGATCCTCACTTCGGGCAACCTGCTATTGAAGCGTTTACACGTGGAGGTTCTACAGGTCCTGTAAACATTTCAACATCTGGTGTTTATGAGTGGTGGTATACTATTGGTATGAGAACAAATAGTGACCTTTATGTAGGTTCGGTTTTCTTAGCTTTATTATCAGCAGTATTCTTATTTGCTGGTTGGTTACACATGCAACCAAGCTTCCAACCTTCTTTATCATGGTTCAAGGATGCAGAATCTCGTTTAAACCACCACCTTTCTGGTTTATTTGGGGTAAGTTCTCTTGCTTGGACAGGTCACTTAGTTCACGTAGCAATTCCAGAATCTCGTGGAAAACACGTTGGATGGGATAACTTCTTAACTCAACTTCCTCACCCACAAGGTTTAACACCTTTCTGGACAGGGAATTGGGCAGCATATGCACAAAATCCGGACTCTGCAAGTCATATTTTTGGAACAGGTGACGGTTCTGGTGATGCTATTTTAACATTCTTAGGAGGTTTCCACCCTCAGACTCAAAGTCTTTGGTTAACGGATATGGCACACCACCATTTAGCAATTGCTGTTATCTTTATTGTTGCTGGTCACATGTACCGTACAAACTTTGGAATTGGACACCGTATGAAAGCGATTTTAGAAGCGCACACTCCACCAGCGGGTGGTTTAGGTGCTGGTCACAAGGGACTTTTTGAAACTGTAAACAACTCTTTACACTTCCAATTAGGTTTAGCATTAGCTTCTGTTGGAACTATTTGTTCTCTTGTTGCACAACACATGTATGCATTACCTCCTTACGCTTTCCTTGCAAATGATTTCACAGCAATGGCTGCTTTATACACGCACCACCAATATATTGCTGGGTTTATTATGTGTGGTGCTTTTGCGCATGGTGCTATTTTCTTTATTCGTGACTATGATCCAGAACAAAACAAAGGAAACGTTCTTGCACGTATGCTTGACCATAAAGAAGCAGTTATTTCACACTTAAGCTGGGTTTCTCTTTTCTTAGGATTCCACACTTTAGGTTTATACGTTCATAACGACGTTATGCAAGCGTTTGGAACTCCAGAAAAACAAATCTTAATTGAGCCTGTTTTTGCACAATGGATTCAAGCTGCTCAAGGGAAAGCTCTTTACGGGTTTGATTTCTTATTATCATCTGGAGGAAGTTCTGCGAGTTCTGCAAGTCAAAGTTTATGGTTACCTGGTTGGTTAGAAGCTATTAACAACAATCAAAACTCTTTATTCTTAACAATTGGACCTGGAGATTTCTTAGTTCACCATGCTATCGCTTTAGGTCTTCACACAACGACATTAATTTTAGTGAAAGGGGCTTTAGATGCACGTGGATCTAAATTAATGCCAGATAAAAAAGATTTTGGTTACAGCTTCCCTTGTGATGGTCCTGGACGTGGTGGAACGTGTGATATTTCTGCATATGATGCTTTCTACTTAGCTGTATTCTGGATGCTTAACACTATTGGTTGGGTTACGTTCTATTGGCACTGGAAGCATTTAACATTATGGCAAGGAAACGTTTCTCAGTTTGATGAATCGTCAACATACTTAATGGGATGGTTACGTGATTACTTATGGTTAAACTCATCACAATTAATTAACGGATACAACCCATTTGGTATGAACAGTTTATCTGTTTGGACATGGATTTTCTTATTTGCTCACTTAGTTTATGCAACTGGATTTATGTTCTTAATTTCTTGGCGTGGTTACTGGCAAGAGTTAATTGAAACACTTGTTTGGGCACACGAAAAAACTCCTTTAGCAAACTTAGTTATGTGGCGTGATAAACCAGTTGCTCTTTCAATTGTTCAAGCTCGTCTTGTAGGTTTAGTTCACTTCTCTGTAGGTTATGTTGGAACATATGGAGCATTCTTAATTGCTTCAACATCTGGGAAATTTGGATAAACTTTGTCAGTTTGAATTTTCATGTTTTCTTGACAAAACGTTCAAAAATTTTGAAATTCAATTTTTAAAATATTTTAAGTTTTTTATAAAGTTCGGAAATCATTTCCGAACTTTATAAAAAACTTACTACTCTCTTTTAAGTCAAAAATTTAAATTTGGGTTTTCACATGCAAATCTTTATACAAGCAAAAATCCTATGCCTTTATAGACTAAGCAATTTTTGACTATAATGAAAATCTTTTACAGAAAGTCAAAAATAATCTTTTCTTGCTGAAGTATGGGAAAATAAGAACACAGCTCTCACCACACGTGATTGTGTCTGTACGTCCTGAACAGGGTCGCTTCCTGTACAGGTCAGACTTGTAGCCCTTACCACTCCGTGGTCGCCCGATCCCGTAGGGGATCGTCAGATGAAAACGAATCTTTCTCTAGCGAGAATAAGTATTGCTTGTACCACTCAGTCGTTACCCCTTCGGGGTACAGGAAGTTCGACGAGAGGTAGAATAATATTCGACATTTTTTAAATTAAAGCACGAAATTTTCTTTAAAGATCAGTATTAAGGTTTTTTCATTAAATGGTCTTTAATTGAAAATTTGAAACTTGGGGAAATAATTTAAATTAAAATTTAAAATAGCTTTAAACATGAGAAGTAAATGAGTTCAATTTTGATCTTTTAAATATTTTTATCTAAATATTAAAGATGAATTATTCATTTTTTATGAATTATTCAATTTTTTAAATATAAAAATAAAAGCAATTAATTACAAAACCGTATTTCCGGAATGGAACAAAATTATCTTTACATCTTTGACTTAGTAATGTTCAAATTCTTCACTATGTCAAAGACACGAGTCGCTCCCTATAAAGGTTAGACGTAAGCAATTAAAGATTTTGTAAAACCTTTATATTTTACAAATGAATTTGCTACCTTACTTCATCAAAAAAAATAGTTTACGTAAAATATTAAAAATAACGAATTCTATTTTTCTATATTTCATTTGGATTTATGTATTCTTTTACAAACATAATGAATAATATAATGAGTTTTGAAAGTTTGACTCTAAATTTATCTTTCTTATGCTTATTATTATCACTTATTTTTTATTGGATTCAGACTTTTTTCTATGGAAAAAAAGAGAATTCAAATGATATTTCCTTAGATTTACAAAGCAAAAATTTCGCTCAGTTATTGATTAAAAATGGAGGGCAACTTTCTATGGTAATCGCCAATTTGTCTTTATTTACTTTATTAGCTTTAAGATGGAAAGAATCTGGGCATTTTCCATTAAGCAATTTGTATGAATCCTTAATCTTTTTATCATGGACTTTTACAACAATTCATTTAATTTTAGAAAATTCAACTCCTATTCCTTTTCTTGGTTCAATCACTTCGCCAAGTGCATTATTAACAAATGCATTTGCCACTTTTAGCTTGCCAGTGGATATGCAACAATCTTCACCACTTGTTCCAGCTCTCCAGTCAAATTGGTTAATGATGCACGTAACTGTAATGATTTTAAGTTATGCCGCTTTAATTTGTGGGTCCTTAATTTCAATTGCTTTTTTAATTCTTTCAAAAGATTTTCCAAATTCACTTTACCAATACGAAAATTCAAACTCCTTAAATAGTAAATTTGCAACTTTAGGCAACACAGATTCTAAGAATTTTAATCCAGAAGCAGTTGAAACAATTGGAAATTTTGAATCAGCAACTTTAGTTGGAAACTTTAGTCCTTCGACTTATGAAAAAGAGCCAAACCCCTCTGTACAAAAATGGGGAGAATTTTCTTCAAATATGAAATCATCGAAAAAATTCAAGTTAGCGCAAACTTTAGATCATTTAAGTTATCGAATTTTAGGATTTGGTTTTCCGTTTTTAACAATCGGGATTCTATCCGGTGCTGTTTGGGCAAACGAAGCTTGGGGATCGTATTGGAGTTGGGATCCTAAAGAAACGTGGGCTTTATTAACTTGGCTTGTATTTGCAATTTATTTACATACACGTTTTTCAAAAGGGTGGAGCGGTAAAAAACCAGCGATTATTGCATCGTTTGGTTTTGTTGTAGTGTGGGTTTGTTATCTAGGAGTAAATTTAATGGGTGAAGGTTTACATAGTTATGGTTGGATTCATTCGTAAATTTAGATACAATAAAAAACAATTTCATTTTTTTATTTTAAATGATTTATTATAAAAAATAAAAAAAAGTATATACTAACAAAATTAAAACTTTACAAATTAAAAAAAAATTATAACCAATATTGGTTCCTGAAAATAGGATTTGCATTTTATTAACTAGACATCATTGATCAAAAAATTTGTGATTTAAATAATTATGCGAATAAATTCGAAAGGTATTCAAAGATCCTCTCCACACATTAGTTTGGAGAGAGCTTTGCTCCATCCCGTACGGGTCTTTACGCTAGTAAAGAAACACATTAGTTTGGAGAGAGCTTTGCTCCTGGCGAAGAAAGGTTTTCTTCGCCAGATGAAAACCTCAATTTAAAAATTGTCTCTATTAACGTAGACTTGCTCTCGCTAGAGAGTTTCACTCCACTCGCGCTCGTATCTTTTTTGTTCAAGTTTTTTCCATTTCTGCGTAAATCTTTACGTCTCTTACGGGCTGAGTAAAAAGCTTCCAGTTATGGAATGAAATTATCAATCTAAAGAGTAAGAATTTAAATCTTAACATTGGAAGGGTCTTTACGCCCTTTACAGGGTAGCAAAATTTCAAATGTTTTGTTCTTTTGAAAAAGAGTCGAATGATAAATCAATTTTATAAAATTGAATAAAAGAAGCAAAAATAGCTTCACTTTAAGCCTTTCAATCTATAGTCTATATCTTGTTATACAAGAAAAATTTTTATGACATCAGTTCTTCAAATTGCATTATTAGCATTAATTGCTGTTTCTTTCGCATTAATTGTAGGTGTACCTGTTGTTTTTGCAACTCCAAACGGATGGTCAGAAAACAAAGGTGTTGTTTTTTCTGGTTTAAGTCTGTGGCTTTTACTTGTTTTCACTGTTGGAATTTGTAACTCATTTGTTGTTTAATAAAAATAAAATTATTTCATTAACAAAATCATACCTAATTGAAATTTTAAACAATCAAATTTAATCATTTCAATAAAAAGTCGAAAATTTGAATTTTTTCAGCCCTTAAAACGCGAAATGTGAATCAACTTTTTCTTTGAAACCCTTAATGTTTTTACAGAATAGGATTCTTTCATATCTTTGGCCTAGCGAAAATAAGTCTTTACATTAGTTGAGACAATTTTAAAATTGAAATAATATCTCTACGTCATTGATGGGCAGGATCGAAGAGTTTGCTCCAACGAAAAAGGGTGTCGATTTAAAACCATTATTGGTTCAGAAAAAACTGAAAAAAATCAATAAAAATCAAATTTTCGTTTGTAAAATAATTTTACTTTATAAAAAATACTTTGGTGTTGATAAAAATTTTTGCAGTTTTATTTGATTTCCTTTTGAACCAAAAAATTGGGGATTCGGTTTAAAAATAAGATTGTTTTAATAAAAAAATAAAAAATTGAATGACTTGATTTTAAATAAATTTATCTCTTTTTATTTTTTGCCAATTTGATATTTGAATTTATTCAAATTCATTTACTGTTTACTTAAAATTACAAATTATCTCACAATATGGAAGTTAACATTTTTGGATTAACAGCGACAGCTTTATTTATTCTTATTCCTACATCTTTCTTACTTATTTTATACGTTAAGACAGCATCGAACGAATCAGCATAGTTTATTTTTGGTAAACTAGCAAATTTTTGATTTAAATTTTTATTTTGAATTTTCCCGAATGTAAGACCAATTTACGCTAGGGAAAGTTCATAAGCGAATCTTCGGAAATCTTATATTTCCTAAACTAAGAGACCTCTCCGTCCTGTACAGGACGTAAAGACTCACTCACGTGTGAAGAGAGCTTCGCTCCATCACTGCCCCATAGGGGTAGGGATGTGAAGCAAGGTTTTCGACTAGCGTAAAGCAAGTCTTTACGCTAGTAAAGACCCATACGGGATCGCTGTCGCAGACAAGTCTAGCCCTCCCCTTCGATTTATACTAGCGTACAAACTTGCGTCCTGTACAGGGTCGCTAGGGCAGGGAAGACAGTAAAGACCAGATGAAAACCTCAATTTTAAAATTGAGAATTTCATTTCTCTCCATACTTTCGTGTGGGGAGAACTTCTTACCTCTATTTTTATTCTATAATCATGATTTAAAATCAAAAAATCGAATAAAAATATCATGGCACTATGTAACAAATTTTAAGCAAAAAAAAAGAAATTTTTCGATATAAGTTAGCAATATTTATCAAAATATTGTACAATAATTGCAGTTTTTACCTTAAAACATTGCAATACTCAAAGTTTCGTAAAAATTTGACTTTTTATAGAATAAAATCAATTCAGATTTTATATTTTTATATAATGAATAATGTAATAAAATAAAGAAAATAGAAATGAATTTATCTCTTTTTTCTTTGAACAAATCAATGAAATGGTCTTTACTTTTTTGCGATCACAACCTGCTATTTTATCTATAAATCGCAAGAATATTTTCGATCAGATTTAAAAAAGAAATCATCAAACTTTGTTCTTTATCAAATTAAAAGAACATATTTAAACATTTATATGAAACATATAAACTAAGAAAATAAAAAAGGACAAAATTTCTAGCGAGTTTCCTATCCCGGAACCCAAAGGCACGAAGTTTTCAATTTAAAAATTGAGCAGCGAAGCTCTCTCCACACGTGAGTTTGTCTTTACGTCCTGTACAGGGTCGCTTCCTGTACAGGCCAGACTTGCAGCCCTAGCGACCCTGTACAGGACGCAAGTTTGTACGCTAGTATAAACCGAAGGGGAAGCGCCCCTTTACAGGACGGAGAGGTACGAAGTTCTCAATTTTTAAATTAAGGTTTTCATCTGGTCTTTACTGTCGTCTTCCCGTACCCCGAATTTTTCTCCACACATTAGTGTGGATTCGGGGTAACCACGGAGTGGTAAGGGCTAGACTTGTCTGTGACAGCGATCCCGTATGGGTCTTTACTAGCGTAAAGACTTGCGTCCTGTACAGGGTCGCTAGTCGAAAACCTTACTTCGTCAGGGGTTACCAAGCACTTTTACGGGATTGGATGGAACGGAATTCTCTTTACACGTTAGTGTAAAAAAGTTTTCCTTTAGAATTTCATTTATGTGAAAAATTCAAAATTTCTTGAATAAATAAAACTTAAATTTCACTCAAAATTTAAGAGACTGAACGACTTGAAGAAAAAATGGATTTTATTATTTGAAAAAAAACCTTTTAGATTGATAAAAATTTATTTATTTTTTTTATTTATGGCAAATAAAGCAATGATTCAACGTGAGTTAAAACGTCAACGTTTAGTAATGAAACATGCAAAAAAACGTTCTTTACTTAAGGAGCAAATGAAAGCTGCGACTTCATTAAAAGAAAAATTCGCATTACATAGAAAATTACAACAACTTCCCAAAAATAGTTCACCTGTAAGATTACATAACCGTTGTAGCGTTACAGGTCGTCCTAAAGGATATTACCGTGATTTTGGCTTATCGAGACATGTTTTAAGAGAAATGGCACACCAAGGTCTTTTACCTGGAGTTCGAAAAGCAAGTTGGTAATTTTGAATGAAATTCTTTCCACACTAAAGTGTGTCTTTACGGCCTGTACAGGGTCAGACTTGCAGCCCTAGCGACCCTGTACAGGCGGGGAAGGAATATTTTTTATTTTTTTTATTCGAAACATTTCTTTAATTTGAAAGACATTTTTAAAGCCAAATTTGAACTTTGTAACTTTAGAACTAAAAATATAAAATTTAGAATGTTTCGAATAAAATTTTTTTGAAAGTCTTGAATTTTAGAAAATATTTGATATATAAATTATAAGTGAAATTCATTTCTGCGGATGTAGCTCAGTTGGTAGAGCGTGGTCCTTCCAAGTCCAATGTCGCGCGTTCGAATCGCGTCATCCGCTATTTTAAAAGATTAAATTTGATTTTAAATTTGACAAATAACCTTTATACCTTAATATTTGGTTTAATAATAGATTTTTCATACAAATCTTTGAACTTTTTCTTCGTGAAATCTTTGTTTAAAAACTTCTTCAATTTAAAAATTGAGAATTTCATTCCATCCCTGCTAACGTAAAGTAAGTCTTTACTAAAGTAAAGACCCTAGCGACCCTGTACCCCGAATTTTTCTCCACACATTCGTGTGGATTCGGGGTAACCACGGAGTGGTACAGGACGCAAGTTTTGCCCTGCTAACCTATACAGGAAAAAGAGGTTTTCATCTGATTTTTACTGTCGTAAAGACACACATTGGTGTGGATAGAACTTCGTTCAAAGATTTTCCAATGTTTTTAAAGTTCTAAAAAAGTAAAAAAAATTTGCTTTCTTATATTTCAATATTTTTCTATGACAATGAGAACACCAGAAGAATTAAGTAATCTTATTAAAGGGTTCATCGAAGATTATACACCAGAAGTGAAAATGGTTGACTTTGGAGTTGTATTCCAAGTTGGTGACGGAATTGCTCGTATTTATGGATTAGATCGTGCAATGGCTGGTGAACTTCTTGAATTCGAAGATGGAACTTTAGGGATTGCTTTAAATTTAGAGGCAAATAACGTTGGTGCTGTACTTTTAGGAGACGGCTTAAAAATTTCTGAAGGAAGCCGTGTACGTTGTACAGGAAAAATTGCTGAAATTCCAGTAGGTGAAGCTTACTTAGGTCGAGTTGTTGATGCTCTTGCTCGTCCAGTTGATGGAAAAGGGCCAGTTGCAACAACTGACAATCGTGCGATTGAATCTCCAGCACCTGGAATTATTGCTCGTCGTTCTGTATATGAACCATTAGCTACCGGTCTTATTTCTGTTGATGCAATGATTCCTATTGGACGTGGTTAATTTTTGGCCCTTTAAAGTTCTCATTTTTTGAATTTGATAAAAAAGTGAAAACTTTAACGCAGGAAACTATATGCTGGAACCTCGAGTTTTAAAAAATGCGTACATGAAAATAAGTGGCAAAAATACATATATATGTCCCATTCATTGTGAAAAACGTGATTTATATTGAGCAATCAGCAGGAAACCAAAGACATTTAAAGATTGATAAATTTAATCAATTATTAGAGTTAAGTAGGATCCTCAGAGACTATACGTTTCCTAACAAAAACAAATAAGTTTAAATATTGTGATATTGTCAAGGTTTTTTCTCTTTATATAAATTTCAATTCATTTTTAGCAATTTTTTGATGAAATCATCTTCTAGATCCCCGCTCTCGCTAAACATAAATGTTTGGCTGGTGAATTTTGTACAGGACGCAAGTTTTAATCCTAGTACAAACCGAAAAACATAAAGACACACTAACGTCTAAAAAGAGCTTTGCTTCTTGATTTTTAATAATCCTTTGTTTACTTGTCTTAGAAACTCTTAAAATACTATGATTAATAATACTAAAATAACGACAAATAGGGATGAAAAGTGGAATGAATGGTTTGCAGGTTTTACGGATGGTGATGGATATTTTTATATAAATAAAAAAGAAAAGAACATTAGTTTTGAGATAACAACACATGTGACAGATATTCGAGTCCTTTATATTATTAAAAATAAACTAAAATCAGGAACAGTGAAACTGAGAAGTGGAAGTAATAGCGCACGCTATCGTGTGAAACAAAAAAATGTTATTCTTAATATTGTTCAACGATTAAATGGAAAGTTGTTGAATCCGGCACGAATTGTGCAATTTCAACAAGTTTGCAACCTTTACAATATTCATTTTATTTCACCTCCACCTTTTTTACACAAAGAAAATAGTTATATTTCTGGACTTATTGATGCGGATGGATCTATTGCTATTTCTGTCTCAAAATCCAGTACTGAAAATTCACAAATTAGTGGTGTCGAAGGAAGAATCATTCGATTAATTCATGCAAAAGGATTTCATCAATTATCAATTCGAATTACAAGTTCACACGAATCTTACTTAAAAACTATTCAACAATCTTATGGTTATGGTTCGATTTACTGTGAACAGGCGAATTTGAAACCAAAAAATAAAAATCCGAAATATCATTGGACAATTCGTTCTTATGAAGAGGTTCAGCTTCTTTATGAGTACTTTAAGAAAAATCCTTTAAAAAGTGTAAAAATGCATCGTTTGCGTTTAACTCTTCTTTATTTTAAATATAAAGCCTTGAAATATCACTTAAAACCAATTGACACAATAGAAGCTCGAATTTGGGCAAAGTTTGTAAAATCTTGGTACAAATATAGCTATTAAAATTTTGTTTTTGTTAAAGAGATAGTCCGTGCTTCGTTTAAAAAACGAAGCAACGCAACGTGAATTAATTATTGGTGACCGTCAAACAGGAAAAACTGCAATTGCTGTTGATACAATTTTAAACCAAAAAGGAAAAGGTGTTATTTGTGTTTATGTTGCAATTGGACAAAAAGCTTCTTCTGTTGCACAAGTATTAAACACGTTAAAAGAACGTGGTGCATTAGAATATACAATTATTGTTATGGCCAATGCTAACGAACCTTCAACACTTCAGTATTTAGCTCCTTACACAGGTGCAACTTTAGCGGAATTCTTTATGTACACTGGACGTCCTACATTAACAATTTATGATGATTTATCGAAACAAGCTCAAGCTTACCGTGAAATGTCATTATTATTACGTCGTCCACCTGGACGTGAAGCTTACCCTGGTGACGTTTTCTACTTACACTCACGTCTTTTAGAAAGAGCTGCCAAATTAAGTGATGCGTTAGGGGAAGGAAGTATGACTGCTCTTCCAATTGTTGAAACTCAAGAAGGTGACGTTTCTGCTTACATTCCAACAAATGTTATTTCAATTACTGATGGTCAGATTTTCTTATCAGGTGATTTATTTAACTCTGGGATCCGTCCTGCTATTAACGTAGGGATTTCAGTATCACGTGTTGGATCTGCTGCTCAACCGAAAGCAATGAAGTCTGTTGCCGGAACATTAAAACTTTCATTAGCTCAATTTGCTGAATTAGAAGCTTTCTCTCAGTTCGCATCTGATTTAGACCAAGCAACACAAAACCAACTTGCTCGTGGTTCACGTTTACGTGAAATTTTAAAACAAGCACAATCTTCTCCATTATCTGTAGAAGATCAAGTTGCAAGTATCTACGCTGGAACAAACGGATACTTAGACAAATTAGAAGTAATGCAAGTTCGTGATTTCTTAACTGGTTTACGTAGCTCATTAGTTAGTAACTATCCAAAATACGGAGAAATCGTACGTTCAACTTTAGCATTCACTCCTGAAGCCGAAGGTGTTTTAAAAGAAGCAATTACTGAATATTTAAGTGAATTTGCTGCTACAAAAGGTTAATTTTTGAATTTCAATTTTTTTCTGATCTTAACGAATTAAGATCAGAAAAAATTCAACTTTAAAATTGAAAACGTCATATCTCACTTGTCGACTGGCTTTCTGAAAAACATCGCAAAAAGAGATTTTTATCATAAAACTTTCTTTTTATTAAACTAGAAAAAACTGAACCTATTACTTTGAATTTATAAATCAAAAGAAAATCTTTTTTGTGAATAGACATGTTAACACTTAAAATTTTTGTTTATACTGTCGTGACTTTTTTTGTAACACTTTTCGTATTTGGTTTCTTATCAAATGACCCTGCTCGTAACCCTGGAAAAGGAAACATCGAGTAATTCCAAAATTTCGAATTTCATACCTTATTTTAAGAGTTCTTGTTTTTAAACTTAAACAAGAACTCTTTATTGAATTATTCAACCGTGAATTCAAAAAATCACATTTCCACTCATGCAGCTGAAGTAATAAGGTTTTCGGCGAGCGTATCCCGCCCTTAGCCACCCTGTACAGGACGTAAAGACCCATAGAGGATCGTCAAAAAAGCAAGTACAAACTTTAGGCAACAAAGGGATGAAGATCTTTCCATGCTTGAGTGGAGAAAGGAGATTTTATTGAATTCGATCGGTTTTTTTAAAATTGAAAATGAAGAATCAAAAAAATTGAAAATTTTTGAAAATAAAGAATTTTATCATAAATTTAAACAAAAACTTTGAAATTGTCTAAAAATAGTCAAAAAACATCGTTTTTGAGTTGGTACAACAAATTTTTATCGCAATTTGGTTTTGTATCTTCCGTACAAACCAAGGAGAAAGATCCCCAGTGGGGAGGAAATTTGACAACAAATAAAAAACAATGGAACTCCCAAGATAAAAATGTTGAAGAATTTGATCTTAGTGCAGACTTTTCAAAAGGCAACGGATTTGCTTTTTCAAATCGCGCCCCTTCTCCCTCTGGTCCAGGAAAAGGACAAAGGGAAACAACACGTATGGGAAGTAATGCTTTAGGACAGGTGAACGAAACTTCAAAACAACAAGTTGTTTCAATTACATATGAAGAAATTGGTTTATTCCCACGATCTTTTAATCGTGTGTTCGATCGTTTCTTTAAGCAACTTTTTTTTGATGTTGAAAATTTAGTTATTCAAGAATATCGCTTTTATCGCTATCTATTTTTAACGACGGTGAAGTGTGTCTTTATTTTAATTTCGGTTCCACTTTTTGTGAATTTTTGTAGTAAAACATACTTAATTCGTCCTATTACTGAATATTATTGGAATGCTCAACAACCCGAGATTTTTTTAAATTCTTATATGCAAAAACGGGCTTTTAACGAACTTAAAGATTTTGAAGAAACTATTTATTTTGAATCGCTAATTCTTCCATCTCCTGCCTCAGACGGGAAAGGAACTTCCACAGCTCATGGAGAGGAAAAAAATGCATCTATTTCTCAATCTAAAAATGAGAAAAAAGTATCCTCAAACTTACTACCAATGCAAGTTCAACCTGCAGTATTTGTAAATGAAAAATCAAATTTTCAAACACCAGGTGGAAAATCTACTTTTTCTTATAATCAACAACGTCTTCCATCTCAAGAAAATCATATTTCAAGCAATTTATTGTTTATTCCAAATCAAAATTCTTATCAAGATTCTTCTTTGACAAAATATGTATCAAACCGTGAGGCTGAAAGTTCTCCCGTTTTTGTTTCAAATCAAGAAGCGGAATCAAGTTATATGCCAAAAATGAATATTCAACTTTTTCAAAATCAATTGAATACTTATATTCAAAAAGGATTACAACATAAAACACTTGAATTAGCAAATCATTATAATGAAGAAAGTGTTGAATCAATTACAAACTTCTTTGCTGATTTAATGAGTTTTGGAACTTTATGGTTTTTAATCTCTTCTCTTGAAATTCAAATTAATATTACAAAATCTTTCTTATTAGAAGTTTTCTTTGGTCTTGATGATAGTAAAAAATCTTTATTAATTTTATTTGTCACTGATTTACTAGTAGGATACCACTCACCAAATATTTGGGAATTATTCTTTTCATCGTTCTTTGACCATTACGGTTTACCTGAAAATGAAACAACAATTTTCCTTTTAGTTGCTACTCTTCCTGTTTTACTTGATGTTTTATTTAAATATTTAATTTTCCGTCATTTAAACCGAGCTTCTCCAGCAACCGTTGCTACATACCATGCAATGATTGAGTAATTTAATTTTAAATTAAATAAACTTTGTAAATTCAACATTCTAGAGTTATTCTCTTTTATCTTATATACTGCACATATTATAAAAAAACATGTGTAGTATATAAGATATTTCATTTTATAAAATTCAAATTACAATTGCCATCCTAGAAAAGGTCGCTTCCGCCTTTACAGGACGCCTACCAAGTTTGTACTAACGAACAAACTCTACCTCAAGAGGTTAACCACGAAAGTGGCGGGCTGTTCGTTTGGCACGCACAATTTGTACTAGCTTCTTTGACATAGTCATTTATACAACCGTGGATCCATTTTTGATTTTTAGGAGAAAAACTTTTATTTGAAAACAAATTTATTAGACTTATGGTATTTTAAAATTATAGAAAAATATTTTTTGAATTTTAAACAACTCGTTTTTATTTAAACATTTTATTTTAATAAGAATTTTAAAACTCTAAAAATTATTTTTATTGCAGTTTATTTTTATAATTGAAACAATTTTATCTTTTATTTTTTTCTTGTTTAAAACTTAAAAAGTTGAAAACTGTGTTTTACCGCTAACTTCCTAGTTGTATTGCTAAAGAAAGTAAGCTTTTTGGCGAATGTATCTCTGCTTTAGCGACTATGTGCAGGAAGCAAGTTTTGCAATACCGGTTGGGTTATGAATATGAATTGGGTTATGAATATGAATTGGGTTATGAATACGAACCTTGCCGGCCTCTAGAGGAAAAAGAGCTTTTTATCTGATCTTTACTGTCTTCCCATAGCCCGAAGGGCTATGGGAAGACAGTACAAACCTATACGGCATCGTCAAATAAAAACTCTCTACTTTGCTTTGTACTAACCTACAAACTTTCGTCCTTTACCACTCCGTGGTTACCCCGAATCCACACTAATGTGTGGAGAAAAATTCGGGGTACAGGGTCGCTATGGCAAGACTTGGTAAAGATATGTATGGGGTGAATAATTGAAAAATTGATCATAGTTATTTGTGACTCACTTAACATTATTGTATTGAAGGAATTTATATGTCTGCTGTTCAAGAAATTATTGAAAAATTAAAAACTCTAACACTTTTAGAAGCTTCTGAATTAGTTTCACAAATTGAAGAAACTTTTGGTGTTGATGCTTCTGCTCCTGCGGGGGGTGCTGTTATGATGGCTGCAATGCCTGGTGCTGCTGGAGGTGAAGCAGCAAAAGAAGAAGAAAAAACAACATTTGATGTTGTTTTAGAATCTTTCCCTGCTGATAAAAAAGTTGCAATGTTAAAAGTTGTACGTGAATTAACTGGAATTGGATTAAAAGAAGTAAAAGAATTTATGGATTCATTACCAAAAGCAGTTAAAGAATCAGTTTCAAAAGAAGAAGCTGACTCAGTAAAAGCAAAATTAGAAGAACTTGGAGCTAAAGCAAAAATTGCTTAATGAATTAAACAAGGAACGAAGTTCTCAATCAAAGATTGAGGAAATCGAATATAAATTTGTTGATTCATGAAAAACTCAATTTTGAATTCAGTTTTAAATTGAGTTCTTCATGAGTCAAATAAGTCGCGGATCTTAAGTTTATTTATTTCATTGATTATAAATGACGGAAATTCTAAAATCAATTTATTTTTTATTTATTTTATTTCATTTTTTTATGAATTTGTTTATTTTTTGAATAAAGTGAAAATCAAAAGTAAATAAAAGTTTTTTTTTAAAAAAATTTAAAGTATAGTTTAGATAATAAAAATATCAGTTTTTGAATTTTTTCTTTTTTGACATAAAAACGTTTTTTTTCAAAGCAAAAATATATCTTATGGGTCTCGAAAAATCGAGTTCAATTTTTTAAATTCACAATTTTAAATTATGAGTTTGGAAAAGTACCTAAAATTTAGAGAAAAAATGAAGTTTTTTAATTTTTAAAATTTTTTTCTCAAAAAAAACAAATTTTATACACTTTAAAATATGAATTCTTACATTAGATTATCATTGTTAGTTTTAAACTTTTCTTCGAAAAGTAGTTTTCAAAGAACCGGTCCATATCTACCAATTTTAAAAAGGAAAAAATTAAGAGATAAAACGAAAGGTTTTGCTCTTTCAAATCCATGGAATGACTCCACTGCTTCGGAGGTATCAACCGAAGCAGAAAATTGGAATAATGAAGATTGGGACAAAAATTTGCCAAGCATTAAGTTGCTTCTAGGAAACCAAATGGTCGATTATTCCACACCGTTCGAACTGCAAAACTTTTTTATTGAAGATTCGCAGGTCGAGGATTTATTGGGGAAAAATTCAAACAATTTCACAAAAAAAAGTGATTACAGCTTTCAATATTTTGAAAAATTTAATACTCTTTATTTAACTCACTTTGATACAAATTCGACGTTCCCTGAAATTTTAAATCTTAGTGAAAAGAATGAATCCTTAATTGATCCATCTTTAGCAAAAGAAGAAATACAAAATCGATTTAATGAACAACTCAATACATCAACGAAACTATTGTCTAATTTTGAAATTTCTTTGTTTGATTTTTCGAATTCAAAAAAACAAAACGAAAATATTTATTTTTTCTTTGAAGCTGCTCGTTTGATTTATAATACGTATCATCTTGCTTTCTTATACATTGAATTCAACATCGATTTCTTAACTCGTGAATTCATTTTTCTCTGGGAAAACTCTGAAAAAAATCAAAAAAAAACTATGACTTTCACAAAATTTGTCAAAAATCATGAATTGGGTAAACAGCTAGAAAAATATCAAAAGTTTAAATTTGTTTTAGCAAAAGCGACTTTAAATTTTTGTTATTTATTGACTGTTCGAGTATTTAATAGCATTTCTGCGGTTTCAAACTCAGAATTTGAAAAAACAAAGTCTTTCAGAGAAAATTATTTGACTGATTTTTGGGTAATTATTTTAGAGTTTTCGCCTTTAGTTCAATTTTTGTTTAAACAAAAAAAACGAAATAATAAACAGCAAATTAGCTATAATGAATACTTGAAGCTGTTACAAAAAATTTTAAAATTTTACCCAAAAGCTTTCACACAGGCATTTTCGCGATTAGTAGAAAGCGATGAGCAAAAAAATGAAAACTTTGGTCTTGACGCTTTGGCAGATATTCAAATTTTAAAAGAAAAAATGAAGCAAAATCAACAACTTCGAACAAAGAGATATATGAAAAATTCTCAACACCAATCTCACATTACTGAAATCTTATGTTCTGAAAATTTAAAACTTATTTATACTTTACTTCCACAAGCTGAATTTTTAATTTTTCATCAAGAACAAACTCGCTATCTTAAAATTTTAAACAAACAAATCGCAAGTTTTAAACGAACTTTTAAAAAAATTCAGCTTAAGTTAAAAAAATATAACGAAAATAAAATTGCTTTAACAAAAATTCAACTTGAATTTTTCGAAAAGATGAACGCAACTCTACCGCAAAACTTGTTAAGTCTTGAAGGAGAGAAAGAAAAACTTGTTTGGTTTGTAAAACCAAAACCGACTCGATCGGTTCAAAAAAAATTAAATGATTTATTTCGTTTTTATATTACTGAAAGAAAAAGTTGGTTAGTTTTAAAAGATTACTTGGAATATTCACCGAATCAACTTGAAGAAATTTATGAGAGTTTCAAAGATTCTAAAATTTTTAGGGGGAAACCAAAAGGTTTCAAAACACAATTGCGCTCTTCTTCCAATAAAGATAAAGTTTCTTTAAAGAAATCGACTTCTAATGAAAATGATGAAACTTCAAAGAATTTTTCTGAAATTCAACGAGTTTTAATTGATAATTTTATTGAAAGTCATGTTAAAACTCAAAACCAGAGCCTAGCTAAAAATGGAGAGTTCTTTTCACTTTCCCCTACAGCTAGAGAACTTGTAGATTCCCTTATTAAAATTCAATCTTGTGATTTAGGTTTAGCTCAATTTACCATGAAAAAATACAACACATCATCATTCAAAAATTTTAATGAACAATCATATCAATTCTTTTTGTCATTAGGAGTTTTTGTAGAAATTAATCGAGAGATTCAGAAAAAAGAAATGCAAAACCTAATTGACAATTTTAATAAATTCATGATAAAAAACTCAACAAATTTCATTTCTGCAAATGAGAAAATCCCAATTATTTTAAACCTATATCAGTGTCAGTCAAATGGTGGTAAATTTTTAAAACTCGATTTAGCCCATTTAATCCCTGTTAAAACGTTTGGAGTATTAGGGTTGAGTAGTCAACGAACACGACGTTCAATTACAAGAGGTGAGGAAAGTAGAGCATGTAAAAATGCTGTAAATATCTCCCATGAAATTCATGTGTCATTTGACAAGCAGAATTGTCAAATGATTAAAATTACGAAATCTCTTATTAAAAAGGAAGATTTGTTCTCTATGGCGGGAAATCAAAGTTCTTTCATAACCGAAACAAAATCAGATTATGTATTCAATCTGCAACCTTTTAACTTGGATAATTTAGCATATGTAAAGACTGAGGTAGACGTTTTTAAAGCTTTTAAGCTTCAAAACGAAATTCGGTCATATTTGCTTGGAATTTATAGTTATTTAGTTTTAGTTAAAGGAGCAACTATTCGTTATTTAGAAAATAACACTTTATCCATTTTTAAAATGGACTCGCCGTATATTCAATGTTTCGATGATATTCAATTCTTTAAAAACTTTAGTTCGCAAATGAGAAAACATCAAATTATTCTTGAAAATCAAGTTCCAAGAAATAATAGTCAGCTACTTACATTGAGTGAATCGTCATTATTAGTACACGTGTCGTCAACCTTAATGGAGGAACAAAATCAACTTATTCAAAACCAAATTCAAATTTTTTCCCAACAAATGAATTCTATGCTTTTAAATTATAACGAACTCGTTAAGACAGAAAATAAAATCCAAATTCATGAAATCACGTCGGATATTAAAAGAAAACTGTTCGCTATTGAAAAATTTATTGAACAACTTTTTCTATCATCTGCCGAGTTTTTAAGTGACAACTTGGTCTTTTTTTATTTGTGTGAAATCTGTCTTCAACTGGAGGTTGTTCCTCAATTCTTAAAACGCAATAAACAAATTCAAGACTGGGATAATTATTTGGCCCCAAAATTAATGTTGTTGAATCAAATTTTTCTTGAAGTTGAAAAAAATTTCTTTGACAAATTCACGTCGCAAGTGATTTTAACTCGCTCAAAAGCACCTGTTCTCTTTACAAACAATGAAATTCTTCATCTTCAAAGTACTGAACTTCTATTTAAACAACTCAATATTTCTCAACATAGAAAAGATCAATTTTCTAGTATTTTTAGAGAAGCACTTTTCGTTGATGGCAGTTTGCAAACAAAAGAAAATTTATTGAAAAACTTCAATGATTTACAAATTTCATCGAATCAACAAAAAATTGAATTTTTTAAAAATCAATTATCTTTATATAAATCTTTAACACTTGAAATTCAAAATTCCAACGCCTTCTTGCAATTGTATAAAAACGAATTTCATATAACAAATTACAGCTTAGCTTTTTTATTACCTCTATGTAATAGGCTGAACCTCTTTTCTGAAATTGGTGAGCTGATTAGTGATCTTGAAAAAATGTTAACAACTAATCACGTTTTTGACAAACGATCAAATTATTTAATTGATGCGTTGATCGAAAAATTCGAATTGGTAAAAGAGTTTGTAGTCACTCGAGGTCAAATTCGTCCAACACCAACAAACGTCGTTGTTTTTTATACAATTAGCGAGTTTTTTGCAGGATACGGAATGAACTCTCAAAGGCCGTCAAAAACGAAAGTTAAAGAGTTCAAGGATTTGTTTGAAAAAAATAAAAATTCTTATTTAAAAACTAGAACCTCTTCAAAGTCTGAAGTTTTATGCGAAGAAAATCAACTGTTTAATTTTAGTGAACTAAAATTAAACGACGTTTTTATACTTCATTTAGAAAGTCCGATTTCTAGAAATGAGCTAAAAAAAATCTTCTTTGCCGTGGAAAGTTTACTAAAACAAGATGTTTTATCTTTTAGTCTAAATCCTTTTTTAGAAGAAAATTTAATGAATTTGATTCAAAATTCTCCTTATCCAATGGAATTTCTTCGTTATGAAAAGCACTTGAAGAAAAACTTAGTTGAAGATGAAATTTCGAATTTTTTAACACTTCTTGGTGTACATTTTATCAACTATTCGATTTCTTTTGAATCATTGAATTTGAATGAAACATCCGTTTTTGAAATGGAAGTGAGTCTGACGAATCAACAATTAATTGACTCACTTTCTAACGAAAAACGAGAAGTTAAGCTCAATCAATTATTGGACTTTTTGGATCAAGAATCTTTAAACCAAAATCCCACAAAAATTTATTTTTGTACAATGAAAAATCAAATTTCAAAAAGATCAACACAAAATAAACAAACAATCAAAAAAAATATCCTAATAAACAAAGCTTTTGTTTTAAAAAAAGGGGATTTAGAAATTACAAATCATCCGTTCTTAGACTTATTATAAATTCAAAAGTGTAAATGTGTTTTTATTAATATTTCATCGATCTTAATAAGTTTCGGAAAATTTTGAATTTGTGATTTTTTTTTTCAATTTCTGATTTTTAAAAAAACTGCTTAAGATGAAAATTTCTTAGAAGTTTACAAATAATTCCAATAAAAAAAATAGCCTAAAGATAAAAGGAAGCCTTTCCCTGCCTCGAAGAGGCAGGGAAAGGCTGCAAGTCTGCACGCCAGTAAAGACCAGATGAAAACCTCAATTTTAAAATTGAGAATTCCGGACCTTTGCAGGATCGTAAGTTTCCAGGTTAAACCTAGCATTCTATAGAGGCAGGTAGGGTGTCTTAAACAGTTTGGTTGTTTAGCGGTCTTTACGTTAGT
>Ga0315908_10000082_pt1 | contig 75855 bp, 61 predicted proteins | sample LakEriMetagenome_12_FD_203520 | JGI IMG/M metagenome (GOLD analysis project Ga0315908, IMG submission 203520) | Freshwater fungal communities from buoy surface, Lake Erie, Ohio, United States - Buoy 4 MA124 | ecosystem: Environmental > Aquatic > Freshwater > Lake > Lake biofilm | place: USA...
CCTCTGTATTACCGCGGCTGCTGGCACAGAGTTAGCCGATGCTTATTCCTCAGATACCGTCAAAATTCTTCTCTGAGAAAAGAAGTTTACAACCCATGGGCCTTCATCCTTCACGTGGCATTGCTCCGTCAGGCTTTCGCCCATTGCGGAAAATTCCTCACTGCTGCCTCCCGTAGGAGTCTGGGCCGTGTCTCAGTCCCAGTGTGGCTGATCATCCTCTCAGACCAGCTACTGATCATTGCCTTGGTAAGCCATTACCTCACCAACTAGCTAATCAGCCGCAAGCCCATCTCTTGGCGATTTTTCAATCTTTAACTTCTCAGTATTACGAGGTATTAGCCATCGTTTCCAATGGTTGTCCCTCTCCAAAAGGTAGGTTCTTACGTGTTACTCACCCGTCCGCCACTCATTAAATTCTGGCAAGCCAAAATTCATTCGTGCGACTTGCATGTGTTAAGCATGCCGCCAGCGTTCATCCTGAGCCAGGATCAAACTCTCCGTGAAATTTTTTTTTGTTTTTCACGTTAACTAATATATCTTACACGTGAAAAATGGCCAACCAGTCTGCCTCTCTTGAAGTGAATTTTGAGTTAAAAATACTAGAAATACAACACTTAACTTTTGTTTAAACAAAAGTATTGCAAAATTCATGAATTCATGAATCAAGTATAATTTTCTAATTTTAATTGAAATTTTAAAACAAGAAAATTACAAAAAGAAAATAATTAAAAATAGGAAAACTTTGGCAAAGATTCCAAATAAATACACTAAAAAAGCTTAACTTCACTATTAAGGGAAGATTTTTTTGTTTTTTTTTGCCGTTACCCGGACTCGAACCGGGATGGACTTTATGTCCGCAAACCCCTCAAGCTTGTGTGTCTACCGATTTCACCATAACGGCTTGTATAAACAAAAAGAAAGAATTCCAAAAACTTCTTATCTTATTCTTCCTTTCTATCTTTTCAAATTTGAAAAGACATTTTAAAAAAATAAAAAACTTAATTAATCAATTTCAAATAAAAACTATTCGGAAAGAGAGGGATTCGAACCCTCGATGATATTTCTACCATATAGACGTTCCAGGTCTATACCTTCAACCACTCGGACACCTTTCCTCTCACCATTCTTAATCTTTTATTTTTAGAACAAAAAACTTTGGTATTTAAATAAAAAACAAAAGTAGTGCCAAATTTAAAGAATTTGGCACGTGCTTAGTAAAAAAATAAAAAATTTGATGATTTTAAAATTCTTTAAATTTTTTATTTTATGAAAAAACATTTTTGAATACATTACCAAAGTTTTTGGTTGGAAATGTAAATTTTTATCAAAAATTCATATTGAAAAACAAATAGGAAAGGAAAAAAATGTATTTGAGAACGAAAGATAGCGAATAAAAAGAAAGCAATTTTAGCTTAAACTTTTCGTGAATAATACTCTACTACAAGTAATTCATTAATTTGTAATCCAACAGCATCGCGAGGAACAGTATCTACTACAACAGCACTAAATTTTTCTTGATTTACTTCTAAATGAGGTGCACTAAGTTGACTATTACTACGTTCAGCGAAAATTTTTACAAATTTTTGAGAACTTGAAGCTACCGAAATTGAATCCTTGATTTTACAAACGTAACTAGGAATAGTTACACGTTGTTGATTAATTAATACATGACCATGACTAATCAATTGACGAGCAGCAGCAATAGTAGGTGCAAAACCTAAACGAAAAACAATATTATCTAATCGCATTTCAAGCAATTGTAATAAAATTTCACCAGTTGATCCTTTTCGTCTACGAGCTTCACGAACATAACTAATTAATTGACGTTCACTAATCCCGTAATTAAAACGTAATTTTTGTTTTTCTTTTAAACGTACAGCGTATTGAGATTCTTTTGATTTTTGGTTTCGTTTTTTTGGGCCATGTTGTCCCGGTGGAAAATCTCTTGTACAACTTTTCTGTGTTAATCCAGGTAATTCACCTAAACGACGAATAATACGTAATTTTGGACCTCTATATCGAGCCATAAAAAAAATAATTATATAACAATTCTTTGTTTTCTTTTTTCGAAGAAAAAATCACGACAATGTTCCTAACTTTTGATAACTCAAAAGTTAGGAACATTGTCGATCAATTTTCAACATTTAGAAAAGTAAAAAGGGTAAACCCTCTTTCCCTTTCCCTGTGCTTTTTAATGCTGGTCCCAAATTTCAAAATTTGGGAATTGGGCGAATTAGATAAAAAATCTACTAGCACAGGGAAATACACTCGGATTAGTACAAAAGGGAATGAGAGTTATTCCAAAATGATTCTTATTTTGGACCAACTTTAAAAATTTTTAGACTGTGAGTTGTTTAACAACTTGATAGCGAGCTCGTGCACGTTTAAATACAAAAGTTGCTTCAACACGTTGTTTCTCACCTTGAGACTCTTCTAAGCGTGTTTTCGCTTCTTCAAAGGCTTTTTCTGCTTCCTCAACTCCAATAGTTTGAGCTGATTCTGCTTCATTGACTAAAATTGTCACTTGGTTTTGTTTTACTAATGCAAAACCACCCATAAGAGCTACAGGAATCCAATCAGCATTAGATCGAATTAGAGTAACACCAATGTCTAATGCAGTAATTAAAGGGGCGTGATTTGTTAAAACACCCATTTGACCAGTATTAGTCGGAAGAATAATTTCATCTGCCTGATCATTCCAAAAGATACGATCAGGGGTCATGATACAAACTTGCAATGTCATAGTTTTGATTTGGGAAAATATCGATTTGGTCCCTTCCAACATTTTGTTTTTGCAAAATGTTAGACCTCCAAAATTTTGGGAAACACAAGAATCTTTTTTTTATTTTCTTTTTGGTCCCAAATTTTTCAAATTTGGGAATAAAAATTTTTTTAAACTTTGTCCTGAATGTTCTCCTAACTTTTGCTTAGGCAAAAGTTAGGAGAAAAACAAAACATTTATTTTGAATTGAAAATAAAGTTGGAAATAAAGAAAGAGTTATTCTTGTGATACACATACTTCAACTCAATCTGTTTCTTGTGTCATTCTTTTATCTTTAGTAAAAAGTGACTAGCTACTAAAGAAATTTACTGAAATTAATCAAAGAAACTATGAAAGTGTAGCTGCTTTCGATACTGCCTCGTCAAGGTTCCCTACTAAATAGAAAGCTTGTTCAGGAAGATCATCAAGTTCACCAGATAAAATCATATTAAAACCTTGAATAGTTTCTGATAAACTTACATATTTTCCAGGTGATCCTGTGAAAACTTCAGCAACAAAGAATGGTTGTGATAAGAAACGCTCAATCTTACGTGCTCGTGCTACGATTAGACGATCTTCTTCAGATAATTCGTCTAAACCAAGAATTGCAATAATATCTTGTAATTCTTTATAACGTTGTAATGTTTGTTTAACATTTTGAGCACATTGATAGTGTTGATCACCAACAATCCACGGTTGTAACATTGTTGAAGTTGAGTCTAATGGATCTACCGCTGGATAAATTCCTTTAGAAGCTAAATTTCGAGAAAGTACTGTTGTAGCATCTAAGTGAGCAAATGTTGTAGCTGGAGCCGGATCTGTTAAGTCATCTGCAGGTACATAAACAGCTTGAATTGAAGTAATACTTCCATCTTTTGTAGACGTAATACGTTCTTGTAAGCCACCCATTTCTGTTGCAAGAGTTGGTTGATAACCTACCGCAGAAGGCATACGACCTAAAAGAGCTGATACTTCAGAACCAGCTTGTACAAAACGGAAAATGTTATCAATAAAAAGAAGAACGTCTTGTTTATTGATATCACGGAAATATTCAGCCATAGTTAAAGCTGTTAAACCAACACGCATACGTGCTCCTGGAGGTTCGTTCATTTGACCATACACAAGTGCTACTTTTGATTCACTAATGTTTGATTCATTGATAACGCCAGATTCTTTCATTTCCATGTAAAGGTCATTCCCTTCACGTGTACGTTCACCAACACCACCAAATACAGAAACACCACCGTGTGCTTTTGCAATGTTATTGATTAATTCCATGATTAGTACAGTTTTACCTACACCTGCACCACCGAATAAACCAATTTTACCGCCTCGACGATAAGGAGCTAGTAAGTCAACAACTTTAATTCCTGTTTCAAAAATTGAGAGTTTAGTGTCTAAGTCAACAAAAGCTGGTGCTGAACGGTGAATAGGAAGCTGATCTTTATTGTTTACAGGTCCAAGATTATCTACTGGTTCACCAAGAACATTAAAGATACGGCCTAAAGTTGCTTGTCCAACAGGAACATTTAGAGGTTTTCCGCTATCTACAACTTCCATACCACGCATTAAACCATCAGTAGCACTCATAGCTACAGCACGTACACAATGATCACCTAATAATTGTTGAACTTCGCACGTTACAGAAATTTCTTGTCCAGCTTCATTTTTACCACGAACCGTTAATGCGTTATAAATATTTGGCATTTGGCTTGCTGGAAATGATACATCTAGAACTGGACCAATAATTTGGGTAATACGACCAATACTTTTTGTTTCTGTAGAAACGCTCATATTTTGTATACTTTTTTCTTTATAAATTTGAAATTTTGTCCTGATTCTTCTCAAAAAATTTTTCTAATATCAATTATTTTTTGAAAAAAATATGACTAAAATAAATTTTTTTTAGCAAAAAAAATCTAAAAAATTGGCACTGAAATTTTAAAATTAAAGTGTCACTTAATGTTTAAATTATACGAATTGCAGTTAATAGAAAAAACAAATTTTTTTCCACCACTCGAAAATTTGAAAAATTTGGGACGGAAAGTAAAAAATTTTACAATTTGACTGCGTCAGAGAAAAAACTTGGGAGTATTCCAAACTTTTACTCGAGTTAATAGAGTTTATCACGAAAACAAAATCAACTCAAGGTCTCTAAAAAAAAATACTTTGAATTCAAGAAAAGATCGGATTCTTTGCAAATCGAGGGTGACGGGACTCGAACCCGCAACTTCCACCGTGACAGGGTGGTGCTCTAACCAATTGAACTACACCCCCTCGACTATACTATGAATGTATCATAAAAATAAATTTTTCTCTAGTCCATTTTTTATTTTTACTTGATTTTTTTTATTCATTTGATGTTGTTTCTTTATAAAAGAATCGTTTAATTTTCAAATTTAGTATTTTTTTCCTTCTTGTCAAATTTATTGTCATTTCGAATTTTGGATAGATTCAGTAAGCTTTAGAAAATCTTTGGCCAGATTTTTAAGATGGCTGTTATGTTCTTAACAAACAAATTGAATTTTAAAAATAGCGGGTAACGCGGATCGAACGCGCGACATGCACCTTGGCAAGGTGCCGCTCTACCACTGAGCTATACCCGCAAAATTAATTTTGTTATTCCCAAAAAGAATCTTTTTGGTACTTGCCTGCTACTAGATTCGAACTAGTGACATTCCGCGTATGAGACGGACGCTCTAACCAACTGAGCTAAGCAGGCTTCTTTTATTGAATTTTTATTAGAATACCTTAGATTATTGAAAAAATCAAGTTATTTGTGAAATAATATTGCGTTTTTTCAAAATTGGGCGCTCAAATTTATAAAATCCAAACTAAAAAAAGTTTTCTTTTTCTTTGAGCCAATTAAAAAGTAGACGATTTTTCCAATATAGTGTAAAAAAAGGAAATCAAACCCTGCCTTTCCTAAATTTTGATGGCAAAATTGACATCACATTCTTTCCTAACTTTTGATTAATCAAAAGTTGGGAAAGAATGTAACAAAAGTGAAAGGTTTTTCAAATTATTTAGCACTTGCTAAAAATTCTTCAGTGTAATCTTTTAAAGCTTCTTTTAAAAGAGTTTGTGCTTCGTCGTTCAGAGCAGTTGTAGAACGAAGGATTTCACCATATTTTGGCTTGCTTGTTGCAAGATATTGGCGTAAACCTACTAAAAATGCACGAACACGATCAGCCGGAATTACATCTAAATAACCATTAGTACCTGCATAAATACTAGCAACTTGATCTTCAAGTGAAAGAGGTGAAGATTGTGCTTGTTTTAATAACTCACGTAAACGTTGGCCTCGTGCTAACTGATTTTGAGTTGCCTGGTCTAAGTCTGAAGCAAATTGAGAAAATGCTTCTAACTCAGCAAATTGGGCTAATTCTAATTTTAATTTCCCAGCTACTTGTTTCATAGCTTTTGGCTGAGCTGCGGAACCAACTCGAGATACAGAAATCCCTACATTAATTGCCGGACGAATACCAGCGTTAAAGATATCAGCAGATAAGAAAATTTGACCGTCAGTGATAGAAATAACGTTTGTTGGAATATACGCCGAAACGTCACCTTCTTGAGTTTCAACCACCGGTAATGCAGTCATACTTCCACTACCTAATTTATCATTTAATTTCGCTGCACGTTCTAAAAGTCGTGAGTGTAAATAGAATACATCGCCTGGGTATGCTTCACGACCCGGTGGACGACGTAATAATAAAGACATTTCACGATAAGCTTGTGCTTGTTTTGTTAAATCGTCATAAATTACAAGAGTATGACGACCAGTATACATGAAATACTCAGCTAAAGCCGCACCAGTATATGGAGATAAGTATTGTAATGTTGCTGGAGAATCAGCTGTAGCGGCAACAATGATTGTATAATCCATTGCACCACGTTCTTGTAATGTGTTTACTACTTGTGCAATTGAAGAAGCTTTTTGACCAATTGCTACATAAACACAAATTACATCTTTTCCTTTTTGGTTTAAAATTGTATCTACAGCAATTGCCGTTTTTCCTGTTTGACGGTCACCAATAATTAACTCACGTTGACCACGACCAATAGGAATCATTGCATCAATTGCAACAATACCTGTTTGTAACGGCTCATGTACTGAACGACGTGAAATGATACCAGGGGCTGGTGATTCAATAAGTCGATTTTCTTTTGTTGCAATTTCGCCTTTTCCGTCAATTGGACGAGCAAGCGCGTTTACAACACGACCTAAATAGCCATCACCTACAGGAATTTGTGCAATTTTACCAGTTGCACGTACAGAACTACCCTCTTGAACAGTTGTGCCTTCACCCATAAGTACAGCACCAACGTTTTTTGCTTCAAGGTTTAAAGCAATACCAACTGTACCGTCTTCAAACTCAACAAGTTCACCAGCCATAACTTTATCAAGACCATAAATACGTGCGATCCCGTCTCCAACTTGGAAGACAGTTCCAACGTTTACAGCTTTGACTTCTTGTTGATACTGTTCAATTTGTTGTTTGATAATACTACTAATTTCATCAGGTCTAATTTTTACCATGGTATGCTGAACCGCCTCCTCCTTGTGACAAAAACTAGATTGTTTTCAGTCCTTGTAACAAATTTTCCAATTTTTGTTACCCTAAAGTTTTCAAACTTGGGAGCAAAACTTGTTTTTTCAAAACCAAATTTGTGAAAAAATTGAAAAAAATTTGAACTATGTATTTTTACCAGTATCTATGAATGCCAACTCTACTAAAGTTTTTATGAGAGAATTGTTCATTCAGTTTTGTTGAAATACAAAGACTTTCTAGTTTGTCATGAATGTTATGTTAACTGGCTTTATAATTCGTAAACAGTACAATCTGAAAGTTGTTCACTGCACTGTGAATTGAAGAAGTTAATCGTTGATTAAGTTTTTCACGAACTTGTTGTAAGGCCAATTTGACTAATTTTTGAGCAAGTTCATTTTGAGCTTTTTGTTGCTCGAACTTTAAGGTTTCTTGTTGAAGAGTACCTAAACGTTTGATATCTTCTTGAGTTTGACGAACAAACTGTTTTTTCTCTTGTTCAATTGTTACGCTTGCTTGCTCTCGAATTTTTTGAGCTTTGGCTTGTGCTTGCTCTAATTCAAGTTGAGCTTGACGTAATCGATCTTGTGCTTCTGTAGCACGTTGATCTGCTTCGCGAAAATTTGCTAAGATCGTTTGTTTTCGATTTTCAAGAAGACCTCGTAAAGCATCACCAACATATGTCAGGACGATAGCCAGCACCACGGCTAAATTTAGCACATTGGTTTCTAAAATATTTGTATTAAAGCCAAAATGCCCTGCCAAGAATAAAGAAGTGCTGAAAAGCATAGAATCTCCTTAATATTATGACTTCTAACCAAAATATGAAAATTTTGGTCAGAGATTTCAATCTCCACAAAATGAACACACTCAATTTCGTGATTTTGGTCTCAAATGGAAAAATTTGTGAAACATTGTGTGTACAAAAAATTTGTGGTTTCTAACCAAAATATTTCCTTTTGGTACCCAAAAGGAAATATTTTGGGTACCAAAAATCCAATACTCCCAAACTACCAAAGAGTTGGGAGTAGGTAGAAGGTTGAAAAATTAAGAAGCAAATGGGTTTGCGAATAAAAGAGCTAAGGCAACAACAAGGCCATAAATAGTTAAAGATTCCATGAATGCGAAACTTAATAAAAGAGCACCACGAATTTTACCTTCTGCTTCTGGTTGACGAGCAATACCTTCTACTGCATAACCAGCAGCAGTTCCTTGACCCATACCAGGTCCGATAGCAGCAAGACCTACAGCAAGACCAGCAGCAACAACACTTGCAGCAGCGATAATTGGATTCATAATTCTTTAACCTCCGGTGGATTATTTATGTAAAAATTTTCCTGAATTTTAATCTTCCTCTTCAGCTTTTGATTAAAAGATTTCAGTTGTAAAAAAATCTACAGATGAAATAGAGAAACCTAACAAAGAGGGAGAAATTGGAAAAAAAAATTGGGTTAATCAAAAACCAAATTTTGAATTGTACCTTACCTTTCAGTTGCCTTCCAAATTTTTTGAAAAGCACGTACCAAAAAAAAGTTCAACTAAAAAAATTAATTATTAGTTAGAAAGGGAAAGACAACTAAATTTTCAGAAAAGGGAGTTTCAAACTTCTTTCAAAGAAGTTTGAGAGAAGCTTTTCTAAAAAAAAAAAACGAACACAAGAGCTAAAGAGAAATCTAAGAAAAATTCTCTTGAGGAATCCTGGTGTTAATTCAATGATAGTGTGTGTTCCACAAGAATTCAAGTGGTTTTCTATTGAATGACAATTGTTTGAAAAAAAAAAAACAAAAGAAGAAAATAAGAAATCTTATGAAACCTGAAAAAAAAATAAAGCGTGTAAGATAAAAACAAAACAGTTTGTTTTGTTTCAAAATTAATGATGATCTTCGACAGATTCACCAATATATGCACCCGCTAATGTTGCAAAAACAAGAGCTTGAATAGCACTTGTAAATAAGCCTAGTAACATAATTGGGATTGGAATTACTAAAGGTACTAAAGTAATTAATACGCCTACAACTAATTCATCAGCTAGAATATTACCAAAAAGTCGGAAGCTTAATGATAATGGTTTTGTAAAATCTTCTAGAATGTTAATTGGTAATAAAAAAGCAGCAGGTGAAACGTAACGTTTAAAATAACCTAACCCTTTTTTACTAATTCCAGCGTAAAAATAAGCGATTGATGTTAAAAGAGCTAAAGCAACTGTTGTATTAATATCATTAGTTGGCGCCGCTAACTCACCATTTGGTAATTCTAAAATGCGCCATGGAATTAAAGCCCCTGACCAGTTAGAAACAAAAATAAATAAGAAAATTGTTCCTAAAAAAGGTACCCATTTTAGATACTCTTCTTCGCCGATTTGAGTTTTTGCTAAATCACGAATAAATTCAGTAACATATTCTGTCACATTTTGAAGTCCTTCTGGTGCAGCTGGTGTAGAACTCCCAGATGCTGGTTGAAGTTTTTGAGTTCCAAGGAGACAAATAATCCCAATAACTCCTAATACAATCCAAGATGTAATTAATACTTGGCCATGCACTGAATAGCCACCAAGTTGCCAATACCAATGCTGACCTACAGAAACTTCTGCCACATCAAACCAGATGTTTGTCATATAATGTACCCCAATAGTCTTCAATAAAGTCGATTTTTACCCAAATACTTTGTATTTGGGAGTCAAGATTTTCTAAAAAAAGTTTGACCTTTCCACAATTTTGCCAACAAAATTGACGCGAAATTCTTTCCCAAAGTTGAATTGTAAAAAACCAAAGTTTTTTACACTCCTTTTTCACATTTTAACAAAATTTAAAACTAACTGTGTTTTTAGTTTCGGTTCTTCTACCACATTTTGAAAATTTGGTAATTGATGAATCAAAATTTGGTTTATTAATTCTTGGGAAAATAATGGAAAGTTATATTCAAATTAGACTTTGTTTTTCTCGCCAGTTCTCTTTTTATTTGGCGTCGAAACTCGACGACGGCTTGCTAGTTTCGATTTTTGTTGTTTTTGTTGTTTACGATTTGCTGCAGGGCTTTCACGATACTGAATTTGACCGGCCGTGATTGCTTGTTCAAACCAACTTAAAACTAAACGAAGTGAAGAAACTGAATCATCATTTGCCGGAAGAAACCAATCTGCTAAGGTTGGATCACAATTACTATCAAGAAGCGTTACAGTTGGAATTCCCAATTGGCGACATTCTTTTACTGCATGAATTTCTTCCGTTTGGCCAATAATAATCACAACTCCCGGTAATTGAGACATTGTCTCAACACCCGATAAATATTTTTCTAAACGTTCTTTTTCACGTCTTTTTCGGGCAACTTCTTGTTTTTTCAAAAGATTCCAATCACCACGTTGTTCGGCTTCTCGACATTCTTGAAGCTTTCGAAGTGATTTTTGAATTGTTCGCCAATTAGTTAACATTCCTCCAAGCCAACGTTGATTAACATAATAACTTTCACAAGCTAAAGCTGTTTTTGCAATCAATGGGGCTGCTTGTTGCTTAGTACCTACAAATAAAAAAGTTTTTCCTTTTGCAGCTTCTTCTTCAAGAAAACCTAAGACTTTGTTTAGCAGAAAGTACGTTTGTACTAAATCTAAAATATGGCGTCCATTACGTTGGCCATAAATATATGGTGACATGCGAGGATTCCATTCACGAGTAGAATGACCAAAATGCATCCCACTTTGAATCATGTCTTCTAATTTAATTTGTTGAAGCATTGTAAAAAATTTTAAAGTTTTGTGACAAAGTTTTTTACTACCATGAGTTTTTCTACCTAGCATACCAAACTGAAAAATTGGGTAATAGTAAGAAAAAACCTTTGCCACTAAATCTATCAATCATTTTTTTTCCTTAAAAAAGAAAAGATCTCTTGGTTCATGCAAAATGTTTTTTGCACCACTCCCACAATTTTGTAAGCAAAATTAATGTCACACTTGAAAAATGAGCACTTGTTTAGGCATAATTTGGTTTGTAAAAAATTATGTTTTTTACAGTACCTTCATCAAAATTTTGATTATTTTTCTTTTTTCTTTCTCACTACTCATTATGAACAAAAATAGAACTGTTTACAAGAGAACAGAATTTTATAGCCTGCTATCGGAGTCGAACCGATAACCTTCGGTTTACAAGACCGATACTCTGCCGATTGAGTTAAGCAGGCTTTTTGATTTAGATAGTTAGATATTAACTTGAAGTATTAAAAAAATCAACTTGAAACTTAGCATAATTCTTCAATATTAAAAAAAAAAAATTCAATTTCTTTTTCTCCCAGCTTAAAAAAAAGCTGGGAGAAAGTTGGATTTTATGTTTTAAGGATTGAAAAGTTTATTAAATAGTTAATTTTTTTCAAAAAAATTTAATTTTTCTTTGCTCTATGGTATACTACTACATGATAGTAGCCTATAAAGCTTTCAATCCATTTTTTTAATTAAGTATGTTAACACTTAAAATTTTTGTTTATACTGTAGTAACATTTTTTGTTTCTCTTTTTATTTTTGGTTTCCTTTCTAATGACCCAGGTCGTAACCCAGGTCAAAAAGAACTTGACTAAACATTTCAAATTTTTGTTTTGGTTGAATTATTTCACTTTTCCACCGATCCAAACTTTTGCTTAAGCCCAAATTAGGAAAATTTTTAGGATTCCGTTTCGCTTAAGTGAAATTTTTTTCAGGTAATGAAAGAATATTTGAAGTCATGAAATCTCGTCCTCAAAATTATTTTGGTTAATTAACACCTTGTTGAAAACTAAATGATTTCACTGATTTTATAAAATGCTTTTCTTTCCCAAATTTTTCAAATTTGGGAAAAAGCTTTGATTTTAAATTTTAGTTGAAAAAGGTGTAAGGAAACACAAAGAGAGAGAAGCTAACTCGTATATTTTTATTTTCTGGAGATTTGCTTCTATGCCACGCTCGCAAAGAAACGATAATTTTATCGATAAAACGTTTACCGTAATTGCGGATATTTTGTTGAAAGTTTTACCGACATCAAATAAAGAAAAACAAGCCTTCAGCTATTACCGAGATGGAATGTCTGCTCAATCAGAAGGTGAATATGCTGAAGCATTGCAAAATTACTATGAAGCATTACGTTTAGAAACAGATGCTTATGATCGTAGTTATATTTTATATAATATTGGGTTAATTCATACAAGCAACGGTGATCATGCTAGAGCTCTAGACTATTATTATCAAGCTCTAGAAAGAAATCCATCATTACCACAAGCTTTAAATAATATTGCTGTAATTTACCACTATCGCGGTGAACAAGCTTTGGAAAGTAGTCAAACAGAAATTTCAAAACTTCTTTTTGATAAAGCTGCAGATTATTGGCGCGAAGCTATTAGACTAGCTCCCACAAATTATATTGAAGCACAAAATTGGTTGAAAATGACAGGTCGTATTTAAAATTTTTTCAAATTTATCATCAATTTTGTTATCAAAATTGTTCAAGATACTAAAAGAATCCATTTGGATTCAGGCTTGTAACTCAGTGGATTTAGAGTCCGTGTTTCCGACACACGGTGTCGTGGGTTCGAACCCCACCAAGCCTAATTGAAAAGAAATATTTTTCGTCAGTGCCTAATTTACAAAGTTTGATAAAAGGTTTGATGAATTATTTTGATCAAGTTTGTTGCATTTTTGTTTCAAAATTTTAAAACTTTATTTTTTACATCATTCTCATTAAAAAAAAGGAATTCTTTAAACTAATTTTTTTTTTGAAAAATTAAAAGAACGGAGAGAGAGGGATTCGAACCCTCGGTATGGGGTTGCCATACGACGCATTAGCAATGCGTTACCTTCGGCCTCTCGGTCATCTCCCCAGAGTTTTACAAACATCTAGAACAATTCTATCGAAAAAACTAGAAGAAAGCAACAGGTTTCAAGAAAAAAATAAAGAGGCGAGGTGTTTTACCACCTCGATCTCTTAAAAATTTTTAGTCTAAAGGACGCATTGATAATGCTGGTTCATTATCACGATCGATACCTTTTTCAAAACCTGCAGCAGCAGCACGTGCACGGCCAGCATGCCAAAGGTGACCAACGAAGAAGAAGAAACCTAAACAGAAGTGTGAAGTAGCTAACCAACTACGTGGAGATACATAGTTAACTGCGTTAATTTCAGTTGCTACACCACCTACTGAGTTTAATGAACCTAATGGAGCATGTGTCATGTATTCAGCAGCACGACGTTCTTGCCATGGTTGAATATCATTTTTTAATTTGTTTAAATCAAGACCATTAGGACCACGTAGAGGTTCTAACCATGGGCCACGGAAATCCCAGAAACGCATAGTTTCACCACCAAAAATGATTTCACCTGTTGGTGAACGCATTAAATATTTACCTAAACCTGTAGGACCTTGTGCAGATGCAACGTTAGCACCTAAACGTTGATCTCGTACTAAGAAAGTAAAAGTTTGAGATTGTGATGCTTCTGGACCTGTTGGACCGTAGAATTCACTTGGATACGCTGTTGTATTGAACCAAGACATACAACAAGCAGTAAAGCCCATAATTGAAATTGCACCAAGACTATATGAAAGGTAAGCTTCACCTGACCAAACAAAAGCACGACGAGCCCAAGCCCATGGTTTTGTTAAAATGTGCCAAATTCCACCAAAAATACATAAAGTCCCAATCCAAATGTGACCACCGATGACATCTTCCATGTTATCAACACTTACAATCCAGCCATCACCACCAAAAGGTGATTTTAAGATGTAACCAAAAATTACACCAGGACTAACTGTAGGGTTCGTGATAATACGTACATCTCCGCCACCAGGGGCCCAAGTGTCGTAAACACCACCAAAGTACAGAGCTTTCCAAACTAAAAGCCATGCACCAATTCCTAACACGATTAGGTGAATACCTAAAATTGTTGTCATCTTATTTTTGTCTTTCCAAACATACCCAAAGAATGGGAATGATTCTTCTAAAGTTTCAGGACCTACTAATGAATGGTATACACCACCAAAACCTAAAACTGCAGATGAAATTAAATGAAGAACACCACTTACAAAATAAGGGTAAGTATCAATAACTTCACCGCCTGGACCAACACCATAACCTAAAGTTGCAAGGTGAGGAAGAAGAATAAGACCTTGTTCATACATTGGTTTTTCAGGAACAAAATGGGCAACTTCAAATAAGTTCATTGCACCAGCCCAAAAAACGATTAAACCAGCGTGTGCGACATGCGCACCTAATAATTTACCTGAAAGGTTAATTAATCGAGCATTTCCAGCCCACCAAGCAAAACCTGTGGACTCTTGATCGCGTCCACCTACTACTAAAGAGCCATTAAAGAGCGTTTCCACGTGGTAAAACCTCCTCAGGGAATACTAGTTTTTCATGAGGCTGATCTTGAGCAGCCATCCAAGCACGAATACCTTCGTTTAAAAGAATATTTTTTGTATAGAAAGTTTCAAACTCTGGATCTTCCGCTGCACGAATTTCTTGTGAAACGAAATCATACGCACGTAAGTTTAAAGCTAAACCAACTACACCGATTGCACTCATCCAAAGACCTGTAACTGGTACAAATAACATGAAGAAGTGTAACCAACGTTTGTTTGAGAAAGCTACACCAAAAATTTGAGACCAGAAACGATTCGCCGTTACCATAGAATAAGTTTCTTCTGCTTGAGTTGGGTTGAAAGCACGGAATGTATTCGCACCGTCACCATCTTCAAAAAGAGTGTTTTCTACAGTTGCACCATGAATTGCGCAAAGTAACGCAGCACCAAGTACACCAGCTACACCCATCATATGGAATGGGTTTAAAGTCCAGTTATGGAATCCTTGGAAGAATAAAATGAATCGGAAAATCGCAGCAACACCAAAACTTGGTGCAAAGAACCAACCAGATTGTCCTAATGGGTAAATTAAGAATACAGAAACGAATACAGAAATTGGAGCTGAGAATGCAATTGCGTTATATGGACGAATTTTTACTGAACGAGCGATTTCAAACTGACGAAGCATGAAACCGATTAGAGAAAAAGCACCATGAAGTGCAACAAACGTCCAAAGACCACCAAGTTGACACCAACGTGTGAAATCACCTTGAGCTTCTGGTCCCCAAAGGAATAATAAAGAGTGACCCATACTGTTTGCTGGAGTTGAAACAGCAGCAGTTAAGAAGTTACATCCTTCTAAATAAGATGAAGCTAAACCGTGAGTATACCAAGAAGTTACAAATGTAGTTCCTGTAAACCAACCACCAAGTGCAAGATAAGCTGTTGGGAATAATAATAACCCTGACCATCCTACGAAAACAAAACGGTCACGACGAAGCCAGTCATCAACAACATCAAACCAGCCACGTTTTTCTTGAGTTTTTCCAATCGCTATAGTCATAGCGTGACTCTCTCCTTTATATTTTTTTTGAGACTTCTAAATGTTCTCTATTCAAATATGAATTGTAAAAAATAATGTTTTTTACATAGATAACAAGTTTTTAAAAGCCTAAATTTAAAATGTGTGAATAGTGTTTATTAAACAGAAACATCGCACTGTTTCGTTTGTTTATGCATAAACAGTATAGTGAAGATATGCAGAGTGTTTCAAGTTACTAGATTTTTTACTAATTTATTTTTTTGTTTTATTAGTTTTTGAGGCTAATTGAAAGCCACAAATCCAAAAAATTAACCCTCTTTTCCCCTAGGCCGTCCAAAAATTGAAGACTTTTGGACGGCCTAGGGAAAGGTTTCAAAGAACGGAGATTCAATATTTCAAATTAAATATTAAGACTATCACCGCGTCGATACTGTAAATACGCAGTTACGAATAATCCTGTGATTGTTACTGGAACAAGACCAAGCACAATACCTGATAAAAGTGGTTCTACCATAGACTTTGTAAGTTTTTTTAAATCAATTTAATTTTTAAAAGACCAAGATAACATGTTAATGTGATTACCAAGGCACTTAGTAATAAAGCAATATAACTAAAAACGGTTACCATTTTTTAAATCCTCGATGTTTTATCAAATCTAAAAATATTTTCAAAAAGCATACACACACAAAACTAAAAAAGGTTGGTCCCAAATTTGAAAAAATTTGGGAAAGAGTGTTGAGTTTGAATTTTTAGAGTGAAAGTGAGAAATGTAATTAAAAATTCATTTCTGCTAATTGAACTTTTTCGAATTGTTTTTTCTTAAGAACTAAGAAAACTTGTGCTAAAAGAACAAAAAGGAAGAACACTAATAACCCTTGGATACGGCTTGGGTTTTGTAAAACAATTTCTGTTTCACCTTGGCCAAAACCACCAACGTTTGGATTTGTTGTTAATGCTTGATCTACTGCAACAGTATCACCAACTTTAACTACTAACTCTGGGCCTGGTGGAAGTGTATCAGAAACAATATCGCCATTTGCAGTTTCAATTTTTACTACATAGCCACCTTTTGAGTCGACAGGGTCAATTGCAGTAATTTTTCCAGCAGCAACAGCTGTATAGATTGTATTATTACTTTTTGATCCGTCTGGATAAACCTGACCTCGACCACGGTTTCCACCTACATAAATTGGATATTTTAAATAGGAAATTGATTTATCTTTTGTTGGATCTGGTGATAAAATTGGGAAGACCATTTCAGTGTATTTTTTACCAGGAACAGGGCCTACAACTAAAATGTTTTTCTGTTCAGGCGTGTATGGCTGAAAATATAGTTTTCCAACTTTTGCTTTCATTTCTTCTGGAATTCGATCTGGTGGAGCCACTTCGAATCCTTCAGGTAAAATTAAAACCGCACCGACGTTTAACTCACCTTTTTTTCCATTTGCTAAAACTTGTTTCACTTGTTTGTCATATGGAATTTTAACAACAGCTTCAAAAACTGTATCAGGTAATACCGCTTGCGGAACTTCAATCTCAACAGGCTTTTGAGCTAAATGGCAATTTGCACAAACAATTCGACCATTAGCTTCACGAGGATTTGCGTAATTTTGTTGAGCAAAAATTGGATATGCGTAGCTTGATGAACTTAAAAAGAAACTAGAAAGTACAACAAAAACGCTTGTAAAAGCCATTTTTGAAAAAATGGAAATTTTTTTACTCCAAGACGTTAATTCTAAACTTTTCAAAGTAGACATAGAATTCTAAAGAAATACTTCCTCAAATTTTTTATTTGAGGTTTAAATAAAATTTTCTTCTCAAGAAAAATGAAAGTAAAAATCATACTTTTCTTAAAAACTTTGTTTGTCCACAATTTTTCAAATTTAACACGCGACCATAAAGATGGGTTAGGTTGAAATTGGGAAAAAACATAGTTGAAAGTGTAGAGATTTTCTCTTTTTCTTATTCTAGTATAACCTAAGTAACCTTTTTGATGAAATACTACTAATTGATTTGAAAAAAAAAATCAGGTATACTAAAAAATAATTAGAGAATCTTTAATGTTGAAGAGCTTTTATAATACAAACTTTTGTGTTTTCAATCTCCTAGAAAAAAAATCAAATAGTTTTTTTTACAGAACTCATCAAACAAAATTTTCAATTTGATGAACGTGAAGACTTTTTGCTTTTGGTCCTAAAATTTTGCTTACAAAATTAATGCCATATTTAAAAAATTGGTTGCTTTTTTAATCAAAATTTTTAGTTTAATTGAGAAAATACAAATATATAAAAAAAAGCTCTATCCATAATCCAAAGGATTTTAGGAAAAGCGTGACTCTGAAAAAAAGATTCAGAGAGTCACTTATTTATTTACAATCTTGTTGTTATCAATTATGAATACAGTTCTTGAAAATTCATTAGAACAAGCCCGTCCTGTTTTTCCATTCACAGCCATTGTTGGTCAAGAAGAAATGAAATTAGCATTGATTTTAAATGTTATTGACCCAAAAATTGGTGGAGTCATGATTATGGGTGATCGTGGCACGGGAAAATCAACTACAGTCCGAGCATTGGTTGATTTATTACCTGAAATTCAAATAGTGGCAGATGATCCATTTAACTCTGATCCTACCGATCCTGAATTAATGAGCCAAGAAGTTCGTGAAAGATTACAACGTAATGAAACACTTCCGGTTACAACGAAAAAAATTTCAATGGTAGATTTACCATTAGGAGCGACTGAAGATCGTGTTTGTGGGACAATTGATATTGAAAAAGCTTTAACAGAAGGTGTCAAAGCTTTTGAACCTGGACTTTTAGCAAAAGCAAATAGAGGAATTCTTTACGTTGATGAAGTTAATCTTCTTGATGATCATCTTGTTGACGTTTTATTAGATTCTGCCGCATCTGGTTGGAATACTGTTGAACGTGAAGGTATTTCAATTAGTCATCCAGCTCGTTTTATTCTTGTAGGCTCTGGAAACCCTGAAGAAGGTGAGCTTCGCCCACAATTATTAGATCGTTTTGGCATGCACGCTCAAATTGGTACTGTAAAAGACCCGAATTTACGTGTTCAAATTGTGGAACAACGTGCGAGTTTCGATGCTGCTCCTCTCGAATTCCGTCAAACATATCAAGATTCACAAGCACAACTTGGCAATCAAATTATTGAAGCTCGTAATCTCCTTCCAAAAGTTCAATTAGATTATGATTATCGAGTAAAAATTTCCCAAATTTGTTCTGAATTAGATGTTGATGGTTTACGTGGTGATTTAGTAACAAACCGTGCAAGTAAATCTATTGCAGCTTTTGAAGGAAGAACAGAAGTAACGCCAGAAGATATTTTCCGTGTAATTCCTTTATGTTTACGACATCGATTACGTAAAGATCCGTTAGAATCAATTGATTCTGGTGACAAAGTTCGTGATATTTTTAAACGTGTTTTTGGATATGCTTAAACTGAAAGGTCTAAGGGAGTTGTCAATATCTTCTAAGAATGTAGAAATAGACTACCAATATTTTTAATAAATTTCTTTCATTTTGTTGACTACAAATTCAATTTGCGAAAAACGTCTTCCCACCTTCTTCCTAAATTTTTTCAATTTAGGAAGAAGGTGGGAAGACGTTTTTCGCAAATACAAAATTATTTAATATTTTTTTTAAATCTTCCAACTATACAAATAAAACAAAAAGTTTCTACAAATCAAAAAAGATGGGCCCATCGTCTAACGGATAAGACACGCGCCTTCTAAGCGTGCAATGTAGGTTCGATTCCTACTGGGCTCAATAGTTTGTCGTCCCACGTTTTCAAGTTTTATTGGGATATAACTCCCAATAAAACTATTTAAAAAGTTTTAAACTTTTAGTTTTGGTCCCAAATTTTTCAAATTTGGGAGTCAATTCTTATGCAATTTTTACTTTTGCCCCAGCTTCTTCTAATTGTTGTTTTGCTGCTTCAGCATCTTCTTTAGAAATACCTTGTTGAACTGCTTTTGGTAGAGTAGAAATTGCTTCTTTAGCTTCTTTTAAATCAAGAGATGTTAAGTTACGAACGACTTTAAGAACTGGAACACGTTTATCACTTGGAACATCTTCAATAATAACATCAAATGTTGTTTTTTCTTCAACAGCTTCTGCAGCTGCAGCTCCAGCACCTGGAGCTGCAATAAAACCACCACCTACAGGTGCTGAAGCATCGACACCAAATGTTTCTTCAATTTGCGAAACTAATTCTGCCGCTTCTAATAAAGTAATTGACTTTAGTTTTTCAATAATTTCATTTGTTGTGTTAGACATAATAAAGTGTCTCCTTTTTTTAAGTTTGTAAAATCAAAAAAAGCTTGAGAAAAATAAAACTAAAAACTTCTTATTAAAAAAAAAAAGTTCAGTATATATTTTCAATGCTTTAACCCAGACAAAAATTTTTTGTCAAAAAATGAAGTTGAATGTAGCTCTAAATTATCAGCAATTGTAGTCTTCTATGTTTTCTCGACTCAAGCTGAAAAAAGCCTAAAAAGTTAAAATGGAATTCAATAAAATTATCGTTTAGAAAATTGTGGAGCTTTGCGAGCTTTTTTTAAACCATATTTTCTACGTTCTTTAATACGAGCATCTCGTGTTAAAAAACCCGGCTTTTTGAATAAGCTTCGGCATTCAGGTAAAACATCCACAAATGCTTTACTTAATGCTAAACGGATTGCTTGTGCTTGTGCACTTAGACCCCCGCCCTGAACATTGACATGAGCATCATATTTATTTTTTGTTTTTACAAGATCAGTAACATTTGTCAGAATTTGTAAATAAACTGCGTTATTTTGAAAATATTCAGAAGCTGGTTTTCCGTTTACAAGAATTGTTGTACCTGAACCAGAAACTAATTGCACATGAGCCAAGGCTGTTTTTCTTCCACCAGAGGGTTTTAATTGAGATCCGGAGTTTTGAATAGTAATCATTCGATTTTCCAATAATAGCTTATTTTTTTTTGTTTTTTTATCTTTTTGTCAAATTTTGAAAAACAATTTTCTTCTGAATTTTAACAGTGAAAATCAAAAACAAAATAAATTTGTCTTGTGCAAAAAACGAAGTTTTTTGCATAAGATCTTCCAAAAATTTGTCGAAACTAAATTTTGGAATACATTTTTTGTATCAGAAAGTTTCTAAATAAGAACCTGTTTCATCGAAGCAAATTGATAAAATAACTGTGTCAGATTTTTTAATCCAAATTGAACACTTTCTTGGGGACTCACACTTCCATCAGTCCAAACCTCTAAAACAACATATTCCGAACCTTGTTTCACATTAAGTGATTTAATTACATAATTCACTTTTTGTACTGGAGAAGGAACTGTATCAAAAACGAATTTTCGCGTTTGTTGTTTACCAAGTTCATTCGATTTCTTGAGATCGTTTTGTTTAGGTCGTCGAATTTGTAAATCAAATCGAATTGCAAAATCTGTATTACTTGTAATATTTGCAATATGAGCATTCTGATTTACACATTTTACACTAAGTGGAAGTTTGAGATCTTTTCCCGTTACTTTTGTTGGTCCAGAAGTTTTTAAAAATCCAGTCGCCTGGAAATTTTTTAATTCTGTAAGACTAGATTGACAAGGTACAAAAACGAGGTTTTTAAGATTTAAAAGAATTTCAAGAACTGTTTCTTCAACACCTGGAAGAGTAGCAAATTCATGAGTTGCTCCTTTCAGGCTTACGTCTGTAATTACCATGCCCGGGATTTCAGATAGCAAGTTTCGGCGAAGTGCGTTTGCAAAAGTTAACGACTGACCTTTGAAAAATGTTCCGAGGTGAAATCGAGCGTACATGGACCCTTGATCTTGAATTCGTGAATCCACACAAGAGAGAAATAAATGTTGAGTTTTCATCATAAAAGTTGTGAGAATCTCACATTTTTCCCTTTCCTCTCCAAAAGTAAAAAATTTTTGAGAGGACGGAAACTCATTAATTAAAGAGGTTAAGTGGTTTTGTTTTACTAATACAAAACCACAGTTAAAATCTTTACCAAAATTTGATAAACCGATTGGGTACAGGATCAATTGGAGTTTTCACAAATTTGCCTTTTTCTAACTTTCATCTCAAATTTGTCAAATTTGTCGTGAATTTTGTTGGAAAAATTTTTGTTAGAAAAAAAGTTTGAAGTGAGAAATCCAAAAGGAAAAAAAATTAGAAAGCGATTTGACATAAAGAGCCGACTAAAATTCGAAAAATACTAGATTCGTCGTTTTTTAGGAGGTCGGCATCCATTGTGAGGAATAGGAGTAATATCGCGAATTACAGTAATATTTAACCCTGCATCACGTAAACCACGTAAAGCAGCTTCTCGACCAGCTCCAGCTCCTTTCACATTTACTCTAATCTCTCGCATTCCTTGACTTACACAAGTTTGTGCTGCATTTTCTGCAGCTAATTTTGCAGCTAATGGTGTTTTTTTGCGTGCGCCTTTAAATCCACAAGCACCTGCGGATGACCAGGCTAAAACATTTCCTTTAGTATTCGTAATAGTAACAATGGTGTTATTAAAGGTCGACTGAATATGAACCACACCTTGACTTACTTTTTCACGAAATTTCTTTTTCGCGTTTTTTTCAATTTTTTTTGCCATAAACGTTTGAATTTCTTTTTAGTAGAAACTTTACTAATTTTCTAAAACTAACCTTGACGTTGTTTATGTTTTGGATTTTGACAAATCACGCGTAAAGTTCCTTTACGTCGAATTAATCGACATTTATCACACATTTTTTTTACTGAAGGGCGAACTTTCATAATCACGTTTTTTTTTTGTTTATTTTTCCCAATTTTGGTCCCAACTTTTGCTTAAGCAAAAGTTGGGATTGGGTTCGAATTTCCCTTTTTTTTTGTTTAAGGGAAGAAAAAAAATAAAACTAAGTTTTGCTACCAGGTCGAAGTCGAAAAGTAATCCGTCCACGACGTAAATCATATGGACTTAATTCAACGGTTACACGGTCACCTAACAAAATTCTAATATAATTGCGTCGTATTTTGCCAGAAACATGAGCTAAAACAAGAAAATTGTTTTCAAGTTTTACGCGAAACATGCCGTTTGACAAACATTGGGTTACGACGCCTTCCATCTCAATAAGATCAATGTTTTTTCGAGTCATTGGCCTCCTTGTAGCTCTAAAACTTTAGAAAAACTTTTAAGCTTTCAAAAGTCTTGAGTATGTGTACGATATTTTGTATTGTTTCGCGCTCTCTATCTTTCCCGAAGCTAAAAGTATTTCTATTTTGTTTTTTTAAAACCAAATTTGGGCACACAATTTTGTCAGTAAAATTGACGCAACATTTAAAAAATTTGGTACCAAAATACTTGACAAAATTTGGAATAGTGGGATAGTGGAGAGTTACCACACAGAACAAAGGATTTCGCCACCAAGACGAGCTCGTCGAGCTTGACGATCAGTCATCAACCCTTTTGAAGTTGATAGAATTAGAATACCCATACCTCCAAGAACTTTTGGAATATCTCTTGAGTTTGTATAAATTCTCAAGCCGGGTTTACTAATTCTTTTTAAATTAGTAATACAAGGTTTGCCTAAACCACCACTGACTGCTACTCTTGATTTTTGATATTTTAATGTAACAGTAAGTGTGTTTGGTTGGTCTTCGGAAACAGAAAAATTCTCAATAAAACCTTCTTGTTCTAAAATTTGACAAATTTGTTCATGAACTTTGGTTTTTGAGAGTGACACGGTTGGTTTAGAAGCTAAATTAGCATTTCTAATTCGCGTCAACATGTCGCTAATTGTATCGTTTACCATGTTTTCAACTCAATTAATTTTTAAAAGGCATTCCAAATGTTTTTAATAAAGCCATAGCTTCTTGATCAGTAGTGGCTGTTGTTACAATAGAAACATCCATTCCACGAATCTGATCAATTTTATCATAATCAATTTCAGGAAACATTAATTGCTCTTCAAGACCCAGACTAAAATTTCCATGTCCATCAAAACTTTTGGTACTTACTCCTTGAAAATCGCGAATCCGTGGAAGAGCTAAATTAATCAGACGATCTAAAAAAGCATACATTTTGTCTCCACGTAATGTAACTACAACACCAACCGGCATTTTTTGACGAAGTTTAAAACTTGCAATGGCTTTTTTCGAACGAGTAACAACACCTTGTTGTCCTGTAATCATACTAAGTTCTTTTGAGCACGATTCTAAAAGTTTCGCATTTTGTGAAGCATCACCCAAACCTCGATTGATAACAATTTTGTCTAATTTCGGAACTTGATGTTGATTTTTATAATGAAATTGTTCTATCAACTTTGGTAGACTATGTTGTTGATAAAAACTTTCTAAGCGTTGCACCATATTCAAAAGTCTCTCTTATGAATTTTTATTTTTCTCTTAATTTCCCAAAATCTTCAATGAATTTAGGATCTCTCTACAAAAACTATGTTCGGGTAAAAAGAAAAGGAACCAAGAGATTTTATAACACTTCCGGTGCAAGTGAAATAATTTTTGTAAAATTACCATCACGTAATTCACGTGCTACCGGTCCAAAAACTCGAGTGCCGCGAGGATTATTTTCTTTATTTATAATAACTGCTGCATTTTCGTCAAAACGAATGCTTGTTCCATTGAGTCGTCGAACATTTTTACGTGTTCGAACAATAACTGCACGAACAATATCAGATTTTTTTACAGGCATATTTGGATTGGCATCTTTCACAACAGCAATAATCACATCACCGACAGTAGCTGCTCTTTGTTTGCCACCCCCGAGAACTCGAATACACATAAGTTCACGAGCACCTGTATTATCTGCAACTCGAAGATACGTTTGTGGTTGAATCATAACACTACATTTTCCTGTCCAAAAAGTTTTTTTTTTCTTGCATTGTATTCCTTTTCGAAATTTGGCAATACACTAGACTTCCTTTCTCTTTTTGCTTTTATTTTAGAAATTCTTCGAATTTCCATCAATCTCAAGAGAGAAGAGTTTTTGAAAGCAAACTTTTTGGATTTTTTTTTTATCTCACAAGAATTTGTGTTTTTACTGGTAATTTTGAAGCCGCTAAGCGGAGAGCTACACGAGCTACACTCTCAGGGACTCCTTTTAATTCATATAGAATTTTTCCTGGTTTTACAACTGCAACCCAAAATTCTGGAGCACCTTTCCCAGACCCCATTCGGGTTTCAGCTGGACGCATTGTTACTGGTTTATCTGGAAATAATCGGATCCAAATTTGCCCACCTCGACGAACTTGTCTTGTCATTGCACGACGAGCTGATTCAATTTGGCGAGATGTAATCCAAGAAGCTTCTAAAGTTTGTAATGCATAATCACCAAACACCAAAGTGTTTCCACGAGATGCTTTTCCTCTCATACGACCGCGATGGTGTTTACGGTATTTAGTTCGTTTTGGACTTAACATAAACTTATTTACTTACTACTTTGATGGTCCAAAATGCGTGTTAGGCAACATTTTGGAAAGGAATAGAAGTTTTTAATTTCTCTCCTCCTCTTTCAAATTTGGGTTGAGTATCTATATTACTTACTCGGGTTAATTTTTCACCTCGAAAGACCCAAATTTTTACTCCTAATAAGCCATAAATGGTTTTTGCTGATTTTGAAGAATAATCAATTTCTGCACGTAGTGTTTGTAAAGGAACAGGGCCTTCACGTACAGCTTCGGCACGTGCAATATCTGCACCATTTAAACGGCCCGAAACTTGAACTTTAATACCCTTGACTCCAGCACGCAAAGCTCTTTGAACAGTTTGTCTCATTGCACGTCGAAAAGGTTTTCTTTTTTCTAAGTCTTCTACAAGTTTTTCTGCAAGGACTGCTGCATAAGCGTCTGGTTCTTTTAGGGGTTTAATAGATAAACTTAAAAGAATATTCCCCGGATCTGGTAAATTTCTTTTTCTATAAAAAGCTCTTAATCGAGTTACAAGATCATCTCGTAATTTATCTAAATTTTTTACATCACGCCCTACAAACATAGCTGGACGAGCAGCATAAACTTGAATTCCTATAGAAGGTGGATCAAGATCTCGTCGTTCAATTTCAATGTGCGTGATTCCAGCACCAAGATACATTTTTGAAAGAAAATTTCTTAAAAAAGTTGCATCTTGAACCCATAAAGCTGTTTTTTGAGGTGTTGTGCACCAGTAACTTTGATGTTTTTGAGTGATTCCGAGACGAAATCCAATTGGATGTACTTTTTGTCCCATAAGCTGTTTATCGTTTTGATTTTTTATCTTTTTTCACATGACCTCGAAATGTGCGAGTTGGGGCAAATTCACCTAATTTATGCCCTACCATTTGATCCGTAATAAACACTGGGATATGTTCACGTCCATTATGGACAGCAATGGTATGTCCAATCATGACCGGAACAATTGTGGATGCACGCGACCATGTTTTAATAACTTTTTTATCACCTTGTGTATTTAATCGTTCAACTTTTTGAAGTAAATGATCTGCCACAAAAGGGGCTTTTTTTAATGATCTTGCCATATTTTATTACACCACTCCTTATGATTTTCTTCGTTGAAGAATTAGAGCAGCACTAAATTTTTTACGTTTCCGAGTTTTAGCGCCTAATGCAGGTTTCCCCCATGGACTTACTGGTCGAGATCGACCAATTGGAGCACGACCCTCACCACCACCATGTGGGTGATCAACCGGGTTCATTGCCGAACCGCGAACATGTGGACGACGACCTAACCAACGTTTTCGTCCTGCTTTTCCTAAAGTTAAATTGAAAGCATCAATGTTTCCTACACGACCGATGGTTGCCCAACAATTTTGTGAAACTAAACGTACTTCTCCAGATGGAAGACGAAGAGTTACCCAAGCGCCTTCTTTGGCAACGATTTGCGCTACAGTTCCAGCAGCTCTTACCAATTGACCACCACCACCTGGTTGTAATTCTATATTATGGACTTCAGTACCTAATGGAATGTTTACAAGAGGTAAACAATTCCCAATTGAAATCGTAGCTTCTGGTGAAGCGAGAATAGTATCCCCAATTTGCAACCCAACCGGATGTAAAATATAGCGTTTTTCACCATCTTGATAATTTACTAATGCAATACGTGCATTTCGGTTAGGATCATACTCGATATGAGTGACTTTTGCTGGGATATTTACTTTTGTTCTTCCGAAATCGATTTCGCGATACAGTCTTTTATGACCGCCACCACGATGTCGACTTGTAATAATTCCTCTATTATTTCGTCCTTTCGAACGAGACCACCAGGTTGTTAAACTTTTTTCAGGTTTCTTTGAAGTTACTTCCGAAAAATCTAACACAGACCCATGTCGTGTTCCTGGTGTGGCAGCTTTAAAAAAACGAATAGCCATATTCTCTGTTGAATGTGTTTTATTTCAATAAAGTCACGTCAGAACTCACTGTGACAATCGCACGTTTAAAACCAGGTTTTGACCCTAAGCGATTTCTTTTTCGTGGCGGTCTGTGTGTGTTTACTGCCAGCACTTTCACGTTAAAAAACTCTTCAATGAGTTTTCGAATTTGCGGTTTTGTGAGTCTTACGTCTACATCAAAACTTACTTGATCGTTTTCAACTAATCGAGTAGCCTTTTCCGTACGAATCACTGGATATTTTACCAAGTCTAGCACCATAAGTACATTTTTTGTAAAGAATTTCTATAGACAGTTCTAGAAAACTTCGAAATTTTTGTGATACAAATACTCATTATTGGTATTTGTTAGTCCCTAAATTTTTACCAAAATTAAAGGTCATCACAACTTCTGTTCCAAATTCATTGGTTTTTTCTCTTTCACTCAAGAAGAAAGCATAAACATCATGTATTCTAAATCAATTTCCTAAAACCATTTGGGTAAACGCTTGTTTTTCGAAACTTTTGCTTAAGCAAAAGTTGTGGCCAAATTTCGTTTTAGAGGAAAAATATTTAATATGACGTTATATGTTAATGATTTTGGGAAACATTTTGGGAATGCTTATTCAAAAGTCGAGGAATTTGTTCTCGACTTTGTTTTACGCAAAGATGATTAAAAAAATAGTATTTTTTTTACAAACCAAATTTTTCAAATTTAATACCAAAATGGAAACAAATTAAAAAATTTGGAATCACGTGAACCAAAAGAAATTTTATCTCTCGGCCACTTTCCTAAAATTTTAGATTTTCCTACTACTGACCGGTAGAGTTTAGAAAACTAAGTTCCCAGAAGTTCGAGAGAGATCTCAAAAAGGGTTTTCTGCAGATAGCATACACGAATGATGTCTTTTTTTATAGGTAAAAAAAGATTTTAAAAGTTTAAAAATTATTCAATCATATTATGATATGTAGCAACGGTAGAAGGTGAAATTTTGTTTAAAGAACGGAAGATCCAATATTTAAATACGGTATCTAAAAATACAGGAAAAGTAGCAACAAACAAAGACATAAATTCTCCATTTTCTGGGAGGCCAAAATGTCTTAACAGCCATTCTAAAAACACTTCCCATCCACGTGGTGAGTGGAAACCTACTAATAAATCAGTGCCTAATATAAGTAAAAAAGATTTTGTCGTGTCACTTAAACTATAGAGAGATTCTGATAAAAAAGATTTTAAAATAATAATTTGAGGTTTTAAAAGTACAAAAACAACACTTAAACTTAAAAAACTTAAAAAATCAGCAAAAAGGTTACTAACAGCTTCGATGCTTTCAAGATTATAATTTTTAGCAATTTCAACTGTCTGATTTTGAAGTTGTTTTGAAAAAATCTCTGGTTGGTCAAGAACTGATGAATTTACAAAAGAATCAAAATATAATTTTTCTTCAAATCGATGAAAATCAGATAAAGCACGATTTTCCTGATAGGAGTTTAAAAAAATTTCACTATGACTTTGATTCCACAAATATTCAACCCCAGGTTTAATTAGAAAAGATTTTGAAATCAAATTTACAAGTAATGGCACAACAATTAAAGTAATTAAACATCGAACAGAAACAATAACTTGGTAACGTGAAATTCGAAATTCTTGAATAACAAGCATTTCAGCACCTGGAAGTAATTGTTTTCGAAATCTTTCAAAAGTTCGAAGAATTGATCTTGGTATTAATCCAGTTTGTTCGATTGTTCGTTTTTTCATAGAACGCCAACCTCTTTTGTTTTTAAAAAATCTAGTTCTTTTTATTTTTTGTAAAAAACTATAGAAAAATTCAGAGACCCATTGGAAAAAACTTTGTTTTTTCCATTCCTGACAGATGCTTTTAAATTCTACATCTCAACAACGGATAAAAGGATCCAAAATTTTATTTTCTTCTGTTTTATAGAAATTCAATCTCCTAGGTAATGCAAAATTCTTCAAATTTTGCAATGACTCAATTTTTCAAAAATTAGGAAGAAGATTGATAAATTTTTTAATGGTTTTAAGACCAAAACCTACAAAAATATTTTTAAATGAGTTGTATTATAGTAACAGAAACTATACCGTTTTTTCTAATTTTTTTGTCCCAAATTTCAAAAATTAGAAAAGGTAAGTGATATATTGCCAAATTTTAAAAATTTGGCAATACAAACGAAAAGGGCCTTAAGCCTAATAACAAATGTGACTTTGTATTTTTTTAAAGGAGAATGGGAATAGGTTAGTACAAGCCTTGTTTCTAATAAAACCTAAAATTTTCTCAATAAGCAAAACAAAATACTTTGCTATTAAATCTCTCCTAAAGTTGGTGTTCAAAAATTCGAGCATTTTTTAAATACCTTCTAATGAAACTTGTAAAAATTTTGCTAATTCAGCAGCTTGAGTTTCAATTTGTTGAATACTTAAAGGTTGTCCTGCACGTGTTAATGGAATTTCTCGATTTCCACGTAATTTTAAATATATTATGCGTTTTGGGTTAATTCCTTCTTGAATTTCAACTCGGATACTTTGAATTTCTTGAAACGGATATTGAAGATCAATACGTCTATTTTTACCTGGAAATCCCCAACGAAAAATACGTACCGAGCCTGTTTGACGATTAAATTCATTAAAGCCTTCACCCAAATTCCAAAGAATCGTTAACCAAATATAGGTTCCTAATACTAAGCCGAGGACTCCATAAAAACACATTACTATGCCTTGTGGAAAAAATTGGATGGTTGAAGATTTAATAAGAAAAAATGGAATCTCAAAATAACTTGAAAGTCCAGTTATTAAAAAACCAAGTCCTCCCAGACACAGCAAAGAACCCCAAACATAATTACCAAAGCGTCGTGCACCGGGAACTTCATAACGAATAATAGGTTCTTGAGTTATCATGTTGTTCACTACTGTGTTTTATTTTTTATTTTTACCCTTTTTGGCAGATTCCATTTTTTTCTCGGAAATTGAAGCTTGTGAATTTACCCACATTTCTGGTAATGTTTCAAATTTTTCTTTTAATCGAGTTGCTTTACCTGTTCGATTACGTAAATAATACAATTTTGCACGAGAGACCTGAGCTCTTCGGAGAATTTGAACATTTGCAACACAAGGAGCATAGAGAGGAAAAACACGCTCTACACCAACACCTTGTAAACTTTTTCGAACAGTGACAGTTGAATTTGCCCCTGCTTGATGTTTTGCAATTACTGTTCCTTCAAAAGGTTGCACACGTTGTTTGTTCCCTTCTTGAATTGAAACACCAATGCGTACTAAATCTCCTACACGAATATCAGGTAACTCTGTATGCATCGTTCCAGATTGAATTGTCTGGACAAGTTCTTGAAGTTTAGCCATAAAAGTTACTCTGTCGGATTTTACTAGAATTTTTTCGTTTTGTGTCCTTTCCAACATTTTGCCTAGGCAAAATGTTGGAAAGGCAGTAATGGTTTAAAAACTAGACCATAGAAAAAAGTGCTAGTTTTTATTGAACAATTTTTGAAACAACACCAGCACCTACTGTACGGCCACCTTCGCGAATTGCAAAGCGCATTCCGTTTTCAATAGCAATTGGTTGAATAAGTTCAACAATCATTTTTACGCGATCACCAGGCATAACCATTTGTGTAGCACTATCATCATCAGCACGGAAAGACTCAATTTTTCCTGTTACATCTGTTGTACGAACATAAAACTGTGGACGATAACCAGGGAAAAATGGAGTATGACGACCGCCTTCTTCTTTTGTTAAAACGTAAACTTGTGCTTCAAATTGTGTATGAGGTGTAATACTGCCCGGTTTTGCAAGAACCATACCACGTTCGATGTCTGTTTTTTGAACACCACGAAGTAAGATCCCAACATTATCACCAGCAACACTCTCATCTAAAGTTTTTTGGAACATTTCTAAACCAGTAACTGTTGTTGTTTTTGTATCACGTAAACCAACAAGTTCAACAGTATCACCAATTTTTACACAACCACGCTCCACACGACCTGTTGCAACTGTTCCTCGACCAGTAATCGAGAAAACATCTTCAACAGCCATTAAAAATGGTTTATCTGTTTCACGTGCAGGTGTAGGAATATATGAATCAACTTGATCCATAAGATTATAAATTTTATCTACCCATGAATTATCACCTGGTTTTGTTTGTGGGTTTTCAGTTAATGCTTCTAAAGCTAAAAGAGCCGAACCAGCAATAATTGGGATTTCATCGCCTGGGAATTCGTATTTATCTAATGTTTCACGAATTTCAAGTTCTACAAGTTCTAATAACTCAGCATCATCAACTTGATCTTCTTTATTTAAGAAAACAACAATATTTGGTACACCAACTTGTTTTGCTAAAAGTAAATGTTCTTTTGTTTGTGGCATAGGACCATCTGCACCAGAAACAACAAGAATTGCACCGTCCATTTGTGCCGCCCCAGTAATCATATTTTTTACATAATCGGCATGACCTGGGCAATCAACGTGTGCATAATGACGATTTTCTGTTTCGTATTCAACGTGTGCTGTGTTAATTGTAATTCCACGTGCTTTTTCTTCTGGAGCTGAATCAATATCATCATACTTACGACCTTTTGCTCCACCACGTGCAGCTAAAGCCATAGTAATTGCAGCAGTTAAAGTAGTTTTACCGTGGTCTACATGTCCGATAGTTCCGATATTTACATGTGGTTTTTTACGTTCAAATTTTTCACGTGCCATAAAAAGTTTCCTTTTCTGTAATATTTTGTTGTCGACTAAAAATTTTTAGCCGATGAGTGGTTTCTTTGATTTTGAGAAAATAACTACCATTTATATCCCTATGCTAAATTTTCAACTTTTAGAAAAAACTTCACTAACATTTTTTTGAGAATGGAGTGGTAATCAATTTTAAAATAGGAAATATCTTAGTTGATAGAGTTTTAGTACTCTATTTTTAAAACAATGAACTCAAAAATTAAAAACGATATTTAGCAAAAGCTCGATTTGCTTCAGCCATTTTATGTACTTCATCACGTTTTCGAACTGCACTTCCTGAATTTTTTGCAGCTTCTAATAGTTCATTTGTTAATTTCACTGCCATTGGTCGTCCAGATTTGCTTCGACAAGCAGCGAGAATCCAACGAATCGCTAACGCAGTACCTCGTTCTGGAGCTACCTCTAACGGAACTTGGTAAGTGGATCCACCAATACGTCGAGCTTTGACTTCAACCATTGGAGTTGCATTTCGAATAGCTTGTTCAACTAAGACGAGAGGATCTTGTTGTGTACTATCAGAAATTTTATTCATACATTCATAGCAAATTTTATATGCTAATGATTTTTTCCCTTTCCGCATAATTTGACGAACTAAAAGTTCAATCAAACGACTGTCATAAACTGGATCAGGAGTTACAATACGTTTTTTTGGAGTGCGTCTACGAGACATAACTAATTTTTTTTTACTTATTTTGGACGTTTCACGCCGTATTTTGAACGGCTTTGTGCACGATCTTTCACACCTGCTGAATCTAAAGTACCACGAACAATATGATAACGAACACCAGGTAAATCTTTTACACGTCCACCACGAACTAGAACTACAGAATGTTCTTGTAAATTATGACCAATACCTGGAATATAAGCCGTTACCTCAAAACCAGATGTCAGACGAACACGAGCTACTTTACGTAACGCTGAATTTGGTTTTTTTGGAGTTGTTGTATAAACTCGTGTACAAACACCACGTCTTTGTGGGCAACTTTTTAAAGCAGGAGATTTCGTTTTTTTAGAAAGACGAGTTCTTGCAGAACGAACTAATTGTTGAATTGTAGGCATAATAGCTATATGTCACACTGTACTAAAAATTTTTATTCATATTTTTTGTTTTGACCCTTTGTATATTTCGAAAATTCATTCCCTCTTTTTAAAGATTTTTCGTTTTTCTACTTTTTTAAGGTGTTTATACATTCTTAGAAAAGTACCAAAGGTAGTCTCTTATTTTGAAGAATTACTGACTAATTTTTCAAATCTGAAACTACCTTTGTTTTGGTTTGTAAAAAACACAGTTTTTTACATCACCTTTTTTATGAATTTTGGAAAGACACTTTTGAAAAAGTCAAATTTTGCCTTGAAGTTGAGAAAGTTTTTTGATTTGATGTTAATTTTGATGGAAAAATTGTTGCTTTGAGTTTCTTTGTGTAAGAAACCAAAATAGTAATTTTGTCCGCTCAAAAAAACACAAGTATTTTTATTTTATCAAACCTAATCCATTTTGTCGTCTTCCATTTTTTTTTATCCAAACAGTAACAAAATCATATAAGAAATGGAATTGGAAAAATACTCGGACCTCTTACCTGATTTTTACTTTAAGTTTTTAAAAACTGAAATGTAATTTGTTTTAAAAAGCAGCAATTAAAGCATCAGGGAAGAATCTGTTGATTTCAATTAAGAGACCAGCTACAACAGTTAAACTAACTAATGTTAAAACCGGTGCTGTTGATAAATATGTAGTAAAATCTTTCATTTAAAAAATCTCCCTTTTTTCTTTTAAAGGTAATAGGTAGCCCTAAATACCAAGTACTTGAGAACTTAACCGAATTTTTAGTAAAAACGATTAGTTTTCCCAAAATTTTTATTTTGGACAAATTGAAAAGTTTCGAAAACAAATAATTTTCTTGTCTAAAAACAAACACAACACTTGAAATAATTTGATCTGTTGTGTAGACTAGAAAGAAATATGATCTCTCGGGATGTAGCGCAGTTTGGTAGCGCTCCTGTTTTGGGAACAGGAGGTCGCAGGTTCGAATCCTGTCATCCCGAACGCCTTTAGTTCAGTTGGTAGAACGCAGGTTTCCAAAACCTGATGTCGTGGGTTCAAGTCCTACAAGGCGTGAAACCGTTTCGTTCTTTCTTTTATTTTCTCAAAAAAATTCTTAGTTTGGTAGTCTTTTAGTTTCGGGTGAAATAAAATTTTGAAGTTAAAATTCTACTCTTGGCTTATTGTAAAAAGACGAGGAGTTTCCATCTCGCTTTTTTTACCTTTTTAAAAAGAAAAATAAATACTGAATTCTATATTTTATTCATTTTCTTAATTTCCGACTTTCGCTTCTCAAAGTTCAAAAATTTCATTTGTAAAAAACAAAGTTTTTTTATATTAATTTCGTTTTTGATGAGAAATTAAGAAAATAAATGAATTTAAAAAGCACTAAGCTTCCCAAAAATAAATTTGGGAAGGGTGACAAAAAACTTTTTTATAAAATTCGGAAGAAAATTAAAGTTTAAAAAAAAGATTCAAGACTTTTTAAAAAGACGCTTTGCCTGCAATTTCATAATTTACAAATGGTAATAAACCACCCATGCGAGCTCGTTTAATAGCTTTTGCCATTACGCGTTGTTGTTTTGCAGTTAATCCTGTTGCTCGTCGAGATAAAATTTTTCCTTGTGGACTAATAAATTTCACAAGTAATTTTGTGTTTTTATAATCAATTGTATAACGAGGAGCAGGTTGACTGCTATTAGAACTATCAGTCTGACCTTTTTTTGGAATTAAAACAGGAACGACTTTACGTCGATTTTTAAAAGATTTTAGAGTTCTTCGTTTTTGCTGAATTCCAGCCATTGTTTTTTTACCTCCATATCTGTTTAAACCCCTTTCTAAATTTATTTTCTACAAATGAAATAACTTTTTATTCACAACTTTCTCGGATTGTTCCAAAATTTTTTCAATTGGAGACTCACTTTAGTAGTAAAGAAAAAAAAACAAATTTCGGAACGAGAACTACCCACCTAAAGAGGCAATTCTTTTGAAAAAAAGTTGAGAAAGGAGAAAACTTTTTTAGATTAATTTTTTATTAATAAAACTAATTGTTCAAAAGCATGTTGATCACGAATAGCAACTTGACTTAATACTTTTCTATTAAGCTGAACTCCGGCTTTTTTTAAGCTATGTCGAAATTCATTATAATTTAAGCCATAATTTCGAGTCGCACCATTTAAACGACTAACCCACAGTTCACAAAACTCGCGTTTTTTATTTTTTCTATCGCGGTATGAATAACTTAATGCTTTCATTGTTTGTTGCTGCGCGGTTCTAAAAAGTGTTGATGATGAACCACGAAAACCAGATGCGAGTTTTAGCACTTGTTTTCTTCGTTTGCGGGCTACATTCCCTCGTTTTACTCGAGTCATAGTAAGCAATCCTTTTGTAATGAAATTTTTTTTATAAAAACAATTGGAAATTTTTTCAATTGGTGAAAAAAAAATTAATTGTTGAAATTATATTTCTAGTTCCAACCCAAAATTAAATTTTCGGGTCTTCTCTTCTTTGATCTTAATAAAAATAAAAATAAAATTTTTTTATTCCCTGTAATTTTTTCTTTGCTTCTCTCTTTTTTATTTATCAAAATACAATTTTTTATAAACCAAATTTTGTAAATTTCGGAACAAAATAAATTGAGCGAAATCAAGAAAAATTAAAAATTGAGTTTAGTTTTAAAAATATTAGAATTTCGAATTCTATTCATTTGTAATGCAAACTCAATCAGTATTCCAAATGAAAACAACAAGCCAAATCTTTTCTTTTTTTTTAATTTTTATTAAGAAAAGTTTTTGACTTCATGAAATTTTTATTTAAAATAGAAGTCCTTATCATTTTAAGGTTTTATTGAAAAAATGTCTACCCCCAGGGGAATTCGAATCCCCGTTTCCTCCGTGAAAGGGAGATGTCCTAGGCCTCTAGACGATGGGGGCATTTAACTAAATGGTCGGTTGATAGTTAATATACTAAAATATTTCTTAGAAGTTGTCAACTGAAAAATTTGTTCAAGTTGGTGAGACAATTTAAAAAAAGTGCAAGTTCTTTAATATTTTATGTTGGAGATTCAGAGAAGGAGCGGAGGTAGGATTCGAACCCACGACCTTAAGGTTATGAGCCTTACGAGCTACCAGACTGCTCTACTCCGCTTTTTGAGTAACTGTACAACTAACTTACTAAATTTCATTTTAATTGTCAACTCTTTAGGTATTTTCCCCTTTTATTTCGAACCTTCCATCAATCTTTTTGAGTAGATCTTTTAAAATATGATAATGTCTTGATTGTATTTTTTTTATGTTTTAAAATATACGTCAAAGGACTCGCGTAATAAAGACAGTACCGAGACTCTTTTCAATTAAGGAGTGTTAGTAGTTCGATTTACTACTAATAAAATTTTTACACAGATTCTGCGGGTATAGCTCAGTGGTAGAGCGGCACCTTGCCAAGGTGCATGTCGCGCGTTCGATCCGCGTTACCCGCTTAGATCCAATCCTTTTAAAATTTGAATTTCAAATTTTTTAGTAACTTGAAATCAAGTAAATCAAAGGAGAAAAGGGTCATTACAAGAAGTACTTTCCAGAATTTTTTTAAATTTCTAATAAAAAAAGTACCAAAGGAAAGGTGGCAGAGTGGTTGAATGCATCGGTTTTGAAAACCGACGTAGTTGCGAGACTACCGGGGGTTCGAATCCCCCCCTTTCCGATCTAACATGGTTATTCAAAATTTTATCCGCTTGGGTCCAGTGATAAAAATTTTTTTTTATTTTAAGGCTAAATTCTGCAAAGATAGAAATACTTCACTAGATATTTCATTATTTAATGTAGAAACTTTTTTATTTTTTTTTATTTTAGGATACAATAGTTAAAAGATAGAAGAGCCAAAGTCTTTTCCATGTCCTGAAATAACTCTGTCTAAAATTTTTGTACAAAAATTTTTTTTGATCGGGCAAGGAAAAAATACTTGAGAAATCTGAAGTTCATAAACCACAAAGTGCTAAGCACTTACTAAGAGTAAGGAGTCAATTTTAATGGAAGTAAATATCCTTGGTGTGATTGCAACAGCTTTATTTATTATTATTCCAACATCTTTTCTGTTAATCCTTTACGTAAAAACAGCAAGTCAAGAACAATAAAAATTATTTTATTGACTGGTAAGGCTACTCAAAAACTTTGTTTTTGAGTAATCTACGCTTTTCCATAATTTTGCTAGCAAAATTGTGGAAAGGCACTAAAAATGTCAAAAAATCTTTTCAAACTCGAATTAGAACTTCAAATGAAAATTTAAAAAACTAAAGTTTTTTAATGTAATAAATTCACAAGTTGTTATTATTTATTTTTGTTCTGTTTCGAAAATTTGGGCCGAGCTGGATTTGAACCAGCGTAGGCATAGCCAGCGGATTTACAATCCGCCCCCATTAACCACTCGGGCATCGACCCTTTTTTAATTTTTTAAAATGACTTATTGAACGGTCAAGCTCAAATAAAATTTTTTTTTATTTTTTTTTCTTCATTTTAAGTTTACTAAAGCAAGAACAAAAAAACAAGAGACAAGAAATACAGGTAGTTTTAGTTTTCCAAATTTTACTTAAGCAAAATTTGGGAGAATGAAAATAATTCGTGTTTTTTTCTTTTTTTAGGTACAATAATCTTAGATTTGCTAATCAAATTTAAGGGGATATGGCGGAATCGGTAGACGCAACGGACTTAGAGGTACAACTTCTTGAATACAAATATTTTTTTGAGCCATTAAAGAGAAATTTTTAATGTGCATGCTCTCAAATTCAGGGAAATTCTTAATATGAAATTTTTAAGAGCTATCCTGAGTCAATTTAAAGTTTTTTAATTTTAAAAGGTGCAGAGACTCGACGGGAGCTATCCTAACAATTTTACTAGAAATTGAGGATAAAGATAGAGTCCAGTTTCATTAGCTGAAAATCCGTTGGTTCATTGAACCGTGAGAGTTCAAGTCTCTCTATCCCCAATTACAGAGTTAATTGACATATTTTTTAAAGGTTCTTAAAAAAATTTGTTAAGAACCCATTGAACACCATCATCGAAGGGACAAAATTACGAAAAAATATAAAATCTTTTTTCTTATTTTGGTTGAAAAAATTTAAATTTTTTCAACCAATAATTTTCTAAGGATTCTTGTTATTTAGCTAAAGATTCCCAACTCATAGTTACATCCTCAAGAAGAACTGAACTGTTGTAAATTTCTAAAATAATTACAAGAAAAACTGCAAAAAGAGCCATAAAAATACCCATTAATACAGTTGTCCCCCAACCTGGAGCAACTTTTCCATATTCAGAATTTAATGGTTTAAGAAGAGTTCCTAATGGAGTAGAAATTCCAGTATCGTCAGATTTTACTTTTGATGTAGTTCCAGTTGCCATAATTTATATAGAAAAATAATTGTGTTTTACTTTCTGTAACAAAAATAAAAAATTTCTATTTGATATCAGAAACAATTTTCTAGCAAAACATAGTTTCTGATAGGTTTTTGTCGTTTTTTACTAAAATGGCTTTCCATTTAGTAAAACATCGCAAAGAAAAGAAATTTTTTAAGACTTGTTGTCTTATTAAAATTTAAGATTTAAGATTATAGTGTATTGCTTTGATCAAGTTTTTAATTTGTTAATTTGTTAACAAACAAAGCGTACTCTATAAGGATAAAAAAGAAGGTTTTTCTCTAAGTCTATTATATAATAAGTTTTAGATTAAAAAAAAGTTTTAGCTAATTACTAAAAAATTTAGGAATGAAACAAAAAAATGTTTTTTGTTAAAATGAAACTAAGAAAATTGTTTTCTATCCTAAAATTTATCTCAAAGCAAAGTTACAAAATATATTATTTCTTTATCATTGAATAATCTATTTCTAAAAAAACTACGTGGGAAATATCTCCTTTTATTAAAAAACAGTATTTTTGAAAAGCGAGAAGCCCAGCATTTTGTAATTTTGGGAAAGTATTTTTTGATGAAATAAATTTCGAACCAAAAATTGATAAATTTTGTTGTTTTCAAAAACATAGTAAATACACAATCAACGAAAGAATATTTCAATTTTGTGTTTTATCAATTAAAAATAAATAAATAAAAATTCAGTCAGCATGGAAAGTCCTGCTTTTTTCTTTACCATTTTTCTCTGGTGTTTATTATTAAGTATTACCGGATATTCCATTTATGTAGGATTTGGACCACCTTCACAACAATTACGCGATCCTTTTGAAGAACATGAAGATTAAAGTTTGGTAATAATTAACTTCATTTTTTTCTACAAACCACAAATTGAATTAAAGAAACAAAAATTTACTCTACTCAATAAATTCTTAAAAAATTACAAACATGTGCTTTCCAAAATTTAAAATAATCAATTACCAAATTTGAAAAATTTGGTACCATTATTGTTGTTACTTTGGAATTCACTCGTCAGTCTTTTTTTTTTTGAACTTGTGAGTTTTAAAACTCACAAGTTCATTTTCATTCTGAATTTCTTTTCCCAAACTAGAAAATTGGGGTAAAAGAAATAATCGAGAACCTTGTATGCAATTATTTTACAATACGTGGAGGCTCTCTAAAGAAGATGGCGAAAAAGATAATACCTAAAGTTCCAACTAATAAAAAAGTATAAACTAATGCTTCCATAGAAAAAATTTCCTTTGAGTGACAAAACTCTTCCCAAATTTGTTCTCAACTTGTTTTTAAAAACAAGTTGGGAACAAATTGGAGTAAAATGTACTGTTACAAATTGGATTTACTCTGATAGGAAAGAGTAAACAATTTGAAACTAAATTATACAGATTGGCGACGAGTTGAAGTGTCACCAAGTTTTAAGAATGCACCAAATTCTACTTGTTCATCTAAGTCCGCATCAATACCCGCAAATACATCTCGGAAGATTGTACGAGCACCGTGCCAGATATGACCGAAGAAGAATAAAAGAGCAAAACATAAATGAGCGAATGTAAACCAACCACGAGGGCTTGTACGGAATACACCATCTGATTGAAGAGTTGCACGATCAAATTCGAAAATTTCACCTAATTGAGCACGTCGAGCATATTTTTTCACTGTTGCTGGATCATTAAATGTTACACCATCTAATTCACCACCATAGAAAGTTACAGAAACACCAACTTGTTCAATACTATATTTAGACTCAGAACGACGGAAAGGAACATCCGCACGAACAATACCGTCTTTATCTACAAGAACAACAGGGAATGTTTCAAAGAATGTTGGCATACGACGAACAAAAAGTTCGTTACCTTGTTTGTCTTTGAAAACAGCATGGCCTAACCAGCCTACTGCAATACCATCACCACTATTCATAGCCCCTGCACGGAATAAACCACCTTTCGCTGGGTTATTTCCAATGTAATCATAGAATGCTAATTTTTCAGGAATTTCAGCCCACGCTTGTGATGCAGATTTTCCTTCAGAAAGGCTTGTTTGTACTCGGCGTTCAATTTCTTGTTGGAAGAAACCTAAATCCCATTGGTAACGAGTAGGGCCAAAAAGTTCAATTGGTGTTGCTGCTGAACCGTACCACATTGTACCTGAAACAACAAAAGCTGCCCAAAAAACCGCTGCAATACTGCTGCTTAATACAGTTTCAATATTCCCCATTCGAAGACCGTTGTATAATCTTTGTGGTGGACGTACACAAAGGTGAAATAGACCAGCTAAAACACCTAAAATACCGGCAGCAATGTGGTGAGCAGAGATCCCACCTGGATTGTATGGATCAAAGCCTGTAGCATCCCAAGAAGGTGCAACTGCTTGTACAGTTCCAGTAATTCCATACGGATCTGAAACCCAAATTCCAGGACCAAAAACACCTGTTACGTGGAAAGCTCCAAAACCAAAACAAAGAAGACCTGATAAAAATAAATGAATACCAAAGATTTTTGGAAGGTCTAAAGCTGGATTCGAAGTGCGTGGATCACGGAAAAGTTCAAGATCCCAATAAACCCAGTGCCAAATAGATGCAGCAAATAATAAACCAGATAAAATAATATGAGATGCTGCTACACCTTCATAACTCCAAATGCCTGGATTCGATGCTGTTTCACCGCTGATAGTCCAGCCACCCCAAGATTGAGTAATTCCTAAACGTGTCATGAAAGGTAAAACAAACATACCTTGACGCCACATTGGATTTAAAACTGGATCAGAAGGATCAAATACTGCAAGCTCATAAAAAGCCATTGAACCAGCCCAACCAGAAACTAATGAAGTATGCATTAAATGTACAGCGATTAAACGACCTGGATCGTTTAAAACTACCGTATGAACACGGTACCATGGTAAACCCATCTCAAATTTCCTTTTTTTTCGTTTTTTACTTTCTTTCTTTTCGTTTTACCCAAAATAGTTCCTTTACTAATTTCTAACTAAAAATGAAATTTTGAATTAGAGAAATATTAAACGTTCAGAAAAGGAAAAATTCGAGTACTCTATTGAATTCTTACTCATTAAGTCAGTAAGTATTCAACTTTTTACTTAAAATTTCTTATTTTTTAGTATACCACAGCTTTCCGTTTTTTCGAGATTTTTAGTAAAGTTAACAAAAAAGAAAAAAATCTGCTTTTGATCTTTTTTATACAATTTTCTTAGAAACGAAAAATTTATCCTATCTAGTAAAACTTACAATTAAAGTTTTTACGTTAATTTATCGTTCCTTGATTTAAATCAAAAACCAAGAAGTTTTTTTGTAAAAAAACAAAATTTACGTGCTTGTAAACCCACAAACAGCCTTCCAACGGATTCAACAACGAAAACGACCACAAGAAGCCTCCATTCAACTCGAGTATTTGAGAGATTTGAAAAAATATTATGAGCGGTGGCTTGTTGCGGAGAAAAACAAGGTCTGGATTGTCAACGGCGAACAACCAATTGACCAAGTGGAGCAAGAGTATTTAAAAATCCTAAAACAAATTGACAAGAGTCTTGTCAAAGAGAGGGAGAGGAACACACCTGTGTAAAAAGTGACACCCTAGGCAAACCACTTGTTTAGGGTGTTAAAACCGGGTGTTTAAGAACACGGTGGAAGGCGAGGGCAGAAGTCCACTCTATTTCGACACCTTCCCAGACACTACATACAGACACGGAGGACGCATTATGAAATACGGATATGCACGAGTTTCATCACTCTCACAAACCGCTAATTATTCACTTGAAAATCAACGAGAAGCACTTCTCAACTATGGCGTGCCCGAAACCAATGTTTTTATAGAAGCTTACACGGGGACAACTTTTGATCGCCCAAAGCTCGAAGAGCTCGAGCGGCTCCTCCAACCGGGTGATACTCTGGTTGTTGCACACATCGATCGACTTGGACGGAATCTTGCAGATCTGATCACATTCATTAACAAGCTTGAAAAGCAAAACATCGACTTTGTCCCTCTGAACTTTCCAGAGTGTAAAGACAAGACCATGAGATGGATGTTTCTCACCATTTTCGGAGCGCTCGCCGAATGGGAAAACACGCGCAGACGGGAACGCCAGATGGAAGGCATTGCCAAAGCCAAGCTCGACCCGGAAAAATACAAGGGTCGGAAAACCGTGATTACACCACACATGAAGAAAGAAATCCAAGAAGACATGATGATTGGAAGACCAATTACCCGCATTGCCGAACGGCTGGGCGTCTCACGCTCCACAGTGTATCAAGCGCTCAAACAAATCAATCAGGAGAAAAGACAAAAAGCCCAGGCCCTGGAAAAGCAAGCCGCACAGGTGTAAGCGAAGAAGGGGAGGAACACCAGACTCTCTATGAGAGTTCAAGGGGCAGAAGAAGCGAGGATCGCGCAGCTCTGAGCCGGAAACCCGGTCCAAACCCCATCCAGGTGGATGGGACCACGCACCGTTCGCTCCTCACGACCCGAGGAGGGTCGACCCAAACCAGCTTCCCACGAGGTCGACACGAGGTCGACACGACCTCTCGTTCCCAAGAGGCCCCCTGGGCCGTTCCACCCCGGATTTCACGAGGTCGGGACGACCTCACCCAGCATTTTGCGGTGTGAAATTTCGACACCGCAAAATGGGGAGGGACATACACTCCCCATTATATAGCGTGGAACGCTGTGAAGCCTTGAATCACAGCGTTTCTGAGTGCACCGTCCCCCCCCATTTTTGAAAAAACAGGGGGGACGGTGCAGATTTTTTTGGAAAAAAAAAAAGGAGATTTATGGTTTCAAAGATTCGTTGTTTCCTGGACTGTGAATGGGATTCACAGGGCCAGGTGATTTGTATTCAAGTGTTGATTTCTGCATTTGCAGAAACCACCCTTGTATCTAAACAGTATTATATCATCTTTCATACTAAATATAAAGACTTCATGGCTTCGATTGGCTACTGCGAAGGCTTGTTGCCCCGCTTCGGGGCTTGGTTGAGCTTTTCCCCTTTCGGTGATGATCTCGACGTGTTGTCGTCTTTAATTCAACAGCATTGTGAGAAGTATTTTGATCAGGGCTCTTCAGGAAGGGTGGATTGTGATCTTTTTCTTTTTTACTCTCCTAAAGATATTTGGTTGTCGATTGGCTTCGATATTTTTTCTCATTTGATTGTGACACCTCGGTTGAGTGGGCGTAGGCAGCTTGAGCAGAAAAGAAATTTGTCAGGCAGGTTTATTCTTTCAACACCAAGTGGTTTTCAGGTGACTTACACGGTGAAGGATTTGTGTGGTTGGTCAAATTCTGGTTTGCAAAAATTAGCTGCTTCCTTAGGAATTGACACCCGTGACAAAGGCTTGTTGGATGGCTATAAATCCTGTATGGAGAATGCTCTTTTAGAACGTCCTGATGTTTTTATCACATATGCTCTTAACGATGTCTCTCTTTTAGAATCTGTTTTGATTCGACAACTTTCTAGGATTAATTGGATTTGTAAGGATGTTTTAAAAATTAAAAAGAAATTTTTCATGAATATTCTCCCTACAACGCAAGGTGCTTTAGTGAATTCTATTTTTACTGCGTATTTACGCAATTTTTTAAGTACTTCCCCTCGGTATCAAGGTGTTTCTCCTGAATGGTGTCAACGTCTTTTAACCCTGGCCTTTTCCAAGCTGTCACTTCTTGATGTGAATCATAAATCATATTTTAAGAATTTGGACTTCCACACCGCTTTATTCTCAAAACCTTGGGGTGGTGACCACGGGTTTCCAGATGACTCTCAGCTCGAACTTCTTTCTACGAAATTTTCAAAAATGTATAGCTATCCCGTTTATAGCCATGCTTCGATAAATTATTTTTTGGAGCATCAGTCTTCCACAACCGGGGTTTTTCTGGCTTTGGTTTCTGGCGGGCGGACGGTGAACGAGAGATTTTGGCAGGCTTCGCGGGATTTCTGCGCTGATATTGATCTTTCTTCTTGCTATGGATCTGCTTTGGAATCCTTTGAGTATCCTGTTGGGTTGCCTGAAATTTTTGCAACGAGTTCCAACCAAAAAACCCTGACCCTTGGAGAGTTCTTAAAACGGTATGAATCGAAATTGGTTCCCAATTTGTATAAAATTGTGGTGTCTTCTCCGGTTGGTGAAAGCGGTGTGGGTGATTTGGGTTTTTGTCAGGACTTAATTTTTTCAAAAATCACCTGTAATAATGACATTAAAAGAAGTTTCTATGCCGAGAATAAATTCTCGTCTTCTGTCAATTACGATCAGCCTCATCTAAACGCTGAGTTTGCACTTTTACGCCGAGAAATCGTTAATGGTGTGATTACAGCGGATGTTTTAGAGATTTTAAGAAGTGTGTGCACTAATCAAGAATATAAATCTTTTATGCAGCTTGAGGTGGTGAGCGCTTGTTACTGGGACTCAGAAAAAAAAATAGAGGATGTGGGGGACTGGGTTGATCGTGTTTTAGAGTCCTCTGGGGAATATTTTTTTGATCCTGTGACAAAATCCGTCAAGGATTCCAGGTCTCGGTTTTGGTGTGCTCTCCCTTTGAAAGATTTTATTGGTGAGTTAGTTTCAAAACGTAAAGAAATTAAAAAACGTGCTCAGCAAACAAGTGATCCACGGTTCCGTGAAAAGTTGCTTGCCCAGCAGAACGCTCTCAAGCTTCTGATTAATGTTTTGTACGGGATTCTTGCTTCACCGTATTTTAGCGTGGGGAACACAGTCTTGGCAGACAACATAACCGCAAGAGCGCGATATAAAGTGAAAGATCAGTTAATAAAATAGGAAAATTAATTTGATTGTGGTTATTTGCTTTAAATTTTTGAAAATTTCCAGTATACTAAAAAACAGATCTTTAGTTTTCTACATAAAAAAACTTAAGTAAAAATTTTTTAAAATTATCCAAAAAAAAAAAACAAACTACTATGCCAATTGGTGTTCCTAAAGTCCCTTTTCGTTTACCTGGTGAACCATCAGCACAATGGGTCGATTTATATAATCGATTATACCGTGAACGTGTTTTATTCCTTTGTCAGGAATTAGATGATGAGCTGGCAAACCAACTTATCGGTATTATGCTTTATTTAAATGCAGAAGAGCAAAATAAAGGTCTGTATATTTATATTAATTCACCTGGTGGATCAGTAACTTGTGGAATCGCTGTTTATGATGCAATGAATTATATTAAATCTGAGGTAACTACAATTTGTGTAGGAACTGCGGCATCAATGGCGTCCTTTATTTTAGCGGGTGGTGATAGAGGAAAACGAATTGCTTTACCGCATTCACGAATTATGATTCACCAACCAGAAGGTGGCAGCCAAGGTCAAGCTTCCGAGGTTCTTTCTGAATCTGAAGAAGTTATGCGTATTCGTCGTCAAGTTGGTCGTATTTATTCTGAACGTACGGGTCAACCATTAAGTAGAATTTCTCGAGATATGGATCGAGATCAATTTCTTTCTGCTCGCGAAGCAAAAGATTATGGCCTTGTTGATCAAGTAGCCGTTGATACGAAATGGTCAACAAATTAAATTAAAAAACTAGTTCTAAAATTTCAAACCTTTGAAACAGAATATAACAAAAATATTTAGCCTAATTGCGGTCTACCATTGACTGAATTTGTTTAATTCAGGGATCACGACTTTTCTTTATGTATCAATCTTTGTTGGATTCTCAAAACCTTTATATTCGTTGTAAAATTTAAAGATTTCTTCGACAATTTTGGAATCATAAAACAAAGCTTTGACTACAAAACAAAGAATAAGCGTGTTGAAAACTCTTGAAATTTTTTTATGGGTAAAGTGTACGATTGGTTTGAAGAACGTCTTGAAATTCAAGCCATTGCTGATGATATTTCGTCAAAATATGTTCCACCGCATGTGAATATTTTTTACTGCATTGGTGGTATTACATTTACATGTTTTTTAGTTCAAGTAGCAACAGGTTTTGCGATGACATTTTATTATCGTCCTACAGTTGCAGAAGCTTTTGCTTCAGTTCAGTACATCATGACTGATGTAAATTTTGGTTGGTTAATTCGTTCTATCCACCGCTGGTCTGCAAGTATGATGGTTCTTATGATGATTCTTCATGTTTGCCGTGTTTATCTTACTGGTGGATTTAAGAAACCACGCGAACTTACTTGGGTAACTGGTGTAATTATGGCTGTTTGTACTGTTTCTTTCGGTGTAACGGGATATTCATTACCTTGGGACCAAGTAGGTTACTGGGCGGTAAAAATTGTAACAGGTGTACCAGATGCAATTCCAGGTGTAGGTCCTGCATTAGTAGAACTATTACGTGGTGGTGTTGGTGTTGGCCAAGCAACTTTAACACGTTTCTACAGTCTTCATACTTTCGTGTTACCACTTTTAACTGCAGTTTTCATGCTAATGCACTTTTTAATGATTCGTAAACAAGGTATTTCTGGACCACTATAAAAAATTTTTTTTATCGAGTCTACTAATTTTTTTGTTTATGTTCATTTTTCCTTTCAAAAATTCAGAAACTGAATTTTTGACCTTGAAGAATTTGACATTTTCATTCGATAAGTGAAAGTTTTGGAAGAAAATCTCTTTCCAAAAATTTTTTCTTTCATTTACGGAACACAATTTTTGCCCCGAATTCCTTCTATTTTATTTTAAAAATTTAAGTAGGAATTTGAGGTTTCACTCATAGGAAACTCTTTTTTGACACATCTTTTGTTTTTGTTATAAAAGATTTTTTGTGTCATTTTAGTTTGACTTTGAGATTTCATTAATGGAGATTTTTTATGGCAGTTACTAAAAAACCAGATTTATCAGATCCAGTATTACGTGCAAAACTTGCAAAAGGTATGGGTCACAATTACTATGGAGAACCAGCTTGGCCAAATGATTTACTGTATATTTTCCCTGTAGTAATCTTTGGAACTTTCGCTTGTCTTATTGGTTTATCAGTTTTAGATCCAGCAGCAATCGGTGAACCAGCAAACCCTTTTGCAACACCTCTAGAAATTTTACCAGAATGGTATTTTTACCCGGTATTTCAGATTTTACGTGTCGTTCCTAATAAATTATTAGGAGTTCTTTTAATGGCAGCTGTTCCAGCAGGGCTTTTAACAGTACCTTTTATTGAAAATATTAATAAGTTTCAAAACCCATTCCGTCGTCCAGTAGCATCAACAGTTTTTTTAATTGGTACAGTTGCTGCTATTTGGTTAGGTATTGGTGCAGCATTACCTATTGATATTTCATTAACTTTAGGTTTATTTTAAATCGATAAGTTGCTGATTAAAAAATAATTTTTTTTAATTTTTCTGTTTTCTTAGAACCTTTCCAAAGTTTTTCCAAAATTCAGTGAATTTTAGAAGAACTTTGGAAAGGTTCTAAGAAAAGAAAATCACAATGAAAAAAAAATTTCAAGGATAAAAAAAACAAAAACAGAGTAATTTACTTAGTCGAGTTTTTATTTTGATTCTAGAAAGATAGAGTTTGCCTAAAAGTTAAAAATATCGTTAACAAATTATAATATAAATAGAATTTAAAGTATCAACTATTTCAAACTAAAGAACTTTACAAAAATTCCAAATACAAACTTTAAAAAACTTCAAAAATAATGGTATCAATAATTATTTTATGGTATCATAAGGATTTGAGATTCATCACTCTGTAAAAATCAACCAAAAATCATGTCAGAACTGAAAAGAAGCAGCATTAAAGGTTGAAAAAATTACGAGAGCTAACTTTAGTTTCTAACTAAAGCCTGATGGGTCTCTTTTTTACTTTATAATACAACTAAACTTATCCATTTTGAGCCAAAAACAAAGTTTTTGGTAAGCTTCTAGACTATTCTGTCCTTTCAAAGGTGATTAAAAAGCTTCTTTTTCTTAAAAATTACATTTCGATTTCTAATTTTCAAAATACTTGCATAACCGTTTGTTGTGTACTAATTTTTCACCGACAAATCATTAAGTATTTTAAAAAATTGTTTTTTAAAGAATTTCCTTCTTTATTTTTTAAAGCTCAAAAAGAAAAAACTCTAATCAATATTTTCCCTAATTTAAAAAATTTGGGAAAAAGGAACTTGGGTTTTTATTATAAAAATTAGCCTATTTGAAGATGAAATTGATTGTCTTTTCTATTTAAGAAAAAAAAAAAATAGAACCAAATAATAAAAATCTATTTGTCAGAATAAAGAAAAAAGTCGGTACCGTAAAATTGGAATACAATTAAAAATGGAAATACCATTGATTCTTGAATCGAATCTTCAAATAAATGCTTTTTTTTAATTGTTTTTGATACTTTTTTATTAGGCGGCACCCAGATTCGAACTGGGGAATGGAGGATTTGCAATCCACTGCCTTACCACTTGGCTATACCGCCGAAACTTTTCAGGTCAGCTTTCGAACCTCTTGAGATGGCGGTTCAGTTCAACTTGTCTCGTTTTAAAAATAAATAGTATATACGTTGATAATATCATAAATTTTTTCTTTTTAAAAAAACTTCAAATAAATCCAATGAACAGTACCACAAAATCATCACACAGAAACGTTGAAACAGTATCTTCCTTATTCCAAAGTTCTGATTTTGAAACTAGTCGAAATCGAGAAAAATTAAATTCCATTTCTGTTCAGCAAAATTGGTTAGAAAATAAACATTATTTTGATTTTAAATTTTCAACACAAATTCCAAATTTGATTGATGTCCAACGAGAAGGATTTTATAACTTTCTTCAATTTGGATTAAAAACGGCTTTTCAAAATCCACTTTGTTTTACATATGGTATACAAAAATTAGAAATTGAATTTTTTCCTGAGTGGATTCATTATCAAAAACCGGAGTTTACACAAAACCAAGCATTTGTTTTAGGAAAAACATACGGTTCGTCAGTATATATTCCAATTGCAATTAAATCTAATATGTCATCAAAACTTCAAGTAGAATGGCTTTTTGTTGGCGTGTTACCTCTGATGACACAACATGGTCACTTTGTAATAAATGGAATTCCTCGTGTTGTTTTACACCAAATGGTTCGAAAGCCTGGGATTTATAGTTTACCTCGCGATTCACGAACTCAAAAACCAACTGTTCGAATTGTTCCAGAAAAAGGAGGTTGGATTAATCTGACTGTAGATAAAAAAAATCGGTTATGGTTTGCCACGCGTTCATTACGTCGGAAAATATCGCTTCTCGTTGTTTTGCAAGCATTAGGTTTTTCTCTTTCAGATCTTTTTCAACGTTTGGAACATACAGAAATTTTAGGAAATAGCTATGTGAAAGAATTATCTTTTAAAGTTGAAGAAGATATTCCAATTCACGGCAAAACTCGACATGATAAAATTCTCATTCGTGCCGGTTTAACTCACCACCCATCTACCCAACAAGAATCGTGGAAGTATATTTATTCTCATTTTCTTGAATATTATCCGTATCCGCGAGATGAAGGTGTGACAAAAGAAACTGCACGTAATTTCTTTTGGACAAATGTTTGGAATCCTGAAAAACTAGTTTTAGGCGAAATTGGAAGACAACAATTTCAAGAAAAAACAGCAAGTCAAGAACCTTTAGATAACCTTTGTTTAACAGCTGAAGATATTTTAGCAGCAACACAACTCTTACTCAAACTTATTTATAAAGAACAACCGGCTGATGAAATTGATAGTCTAACACAAAAAAGAATTCGAGGTTGTGATGATTTTTTAACAGAGCAACTAGAAATTGCAATAAAAGATTTTCAATTGTTTTTTAGTAAAAAAGTTAATACATTACCAGCTCCAAAAGCCACTCAGTCAGAGCAAAATTATTTAGAAATTCTTTGGCGTCAAAACAAATCCGTGTTTTCAAAAACAGTGACCAAATCTTGGAAAAGATTTTTTACCAGTGGGACATTATCACAGTTTATGGATCAAACAAATCCATTAGCAGAATCAACACATAAACGTCGCCTTACAGTCTTAGGCCCAGGAGGTATTGCTAATAAACAAACAACAATTCAAATTCGCGGAATCCATCCAACTTATTATGGACGATTCTGTCCAATCGAAACCCCAGAAGGTCAAAATGCGGGTCTTGTGAATTCTTTTACCGTTCTCTCGACACTTTCTAAAGATGCGGGTCCTACAAATACAACAATAAGTACGCCGTTTTATCAAGTCTATAAAGGGCAAATACAAAAAAATTTACCACCTTTTTTAGTTTTACCACAGCATGAATCTCAAAATATTGGTGCTCCTAGTGACATTAGTTTAACACCGTGGAATGTTTTTCCGAAAGTATCTCTTCCAGTAAGAAAAGAATTAAATTTTGATTCGGAATTTTCAACAAGGATCATGACGCAGTCTTTAGGAATTTTACAAAATATCTCTGTAGCAACAAGTTTAATTCCATTTCTAGAACATGATGATGCAAACCGAGCACTCATGGGATCGAATATGCAACGTCAAGCAGTCCCACTTCTGAAACCTGAAGCACCACTTGTGGGAACCGGTTTAGAAACACGTGTTCTTTCAGATGTTAATCATGTTCTTCTAGCTTCCCAAAGTGGCTATATTAGTAGATTATGGTCGCGAACAATAAAAACAGTAACTCCAGTACTCTCAAACGTTCGAAAATCTAGAATTAGAAGTTTGTTTCAAAAAAATCAAACGGGGAATTTTAGAATAATAAACACATTTCGAAAAATAGAAAATAGCCACAAAAAAAACCAGATCCAATCTCAGTTTTTAAGAAAAAGGTTTTTAAAAAATTTTGGTTCTGAAAACAATTCTCTTTTTGATTCTTTACTAAAATTAAATACTCAAAAAACAAACAAAATACAAAAAAGTTTAATTTCATTTCTTCCTAAGGAACAACAAGAACAAGAGCAAAATCCTAAAGAGAAAATCTACTCTCTCACACATTTTCAACGTACAAATCAAAGTACATATATTTCTCAAAGACCACTCTTCTCGGAAACCGCCTGGGTTGAGAAAGGTGATATTCTGACTGATGGAGCAGCAAGTTCTCGTGGAAAACTTTCGATTGGTCAAAATGTTCTTATAGCTTATTTACCTTGGGAAGGATATAACTTCGAAGATGCAATTTTAATTAGTGAACGTCTAGTTGAACAGGATGTTTTTACTTCTCTTCATATCGATCATTATGATATTGAGGTGAAAAACACACAACATGGTTTAGAACAAATTACTAATAAAATTCCCCTTAAAACCGACGAATCATCACAAGAAATAGCAAAAATTGAAAAACTTAATGCAAAAGGACTGATTGAAGTTGGGAGTTGGGTAAAAGAAGGGGATTATTTAGTTGGAAAAATCAGTCCTTTAAATCCAAAAGGGCCTTCCGTTGAAACTCAATATGAAAAACTCTATAACGTGATTATGCAACGAGAAAAAACAATTTCTCGAAACACAAGTTTACGGGTTCCAAGAGGTGTAGAAGGGTTTGTTTTAGATGTTCAAAATTTACCATCTCGAGAACTTGATGTGGCCGCGTTAGCTGAAAAAGATGCTATTTTAAGGGTTCGTGTAGTGCTTCTACAACGACGACGTATTCAAGTTGGTGATAAAATGGCTGGTCGACATGGGAATAAAGGAATTGTTTCAAATATATTAGCTCGACATGATATGCCGTATTTACCTGATGGAACTCCGATTGATATTGTTTTAAACCCTTTAGGCGTTCCTTCTCGAATGAATGTTGGTCAAATTTTTGAATGTCTTTTAGGATTAGCTGGACGTTATTTAGAAGAAAGTTATACAACCCATCTTTTTGATGAAAAATTTGGCGCCGAAGCTTCTCGAAGTCTTGTGTATTCAAAACTTTACGAAGCTTCTATAAAAACTTCTAATTCGTGGTTATTTGAGCCACAGCATCCGGGAAAAATCAAACTTTTTGATGGACGCACAGGAGTGCCTTTCGACCAACCTGTGACTGTAGGTTGTGCTTATATGTTAAAACTTGTCCATCAAGTTGATGATAAAATTCATGCTCGCTCAACAGGACCTTATTCTGCTGTTACACAACAACCTGTTCGAGGTCGTTCTAGAAATGGTGGTCAAAGAGTGGGTGAAATGGAAGTTTGGGCTTTACAAGCTTATGGCGCCGCTTATACATTACATGAAATTTTAACTTTAAAATCAGATGATATTGAAGGAAGAAAACAATCAGTTTTTCGAATTTATTCAAATAAGCCTTTAACTCCAGGAAAACCAGAAAGTTTTAAAGTTGTTCTTCGTGAATTACAGGCTTTATGTTTTGATATTAAACCTTATGCTAAACAGCGATATAGATTAGCATTAAGTGATAAAGTAGTAGAATCATTTGGACCAATCCCATCGAAAAAACTTGAAAATTTCATTTAAAATAAAGCTTTACCTTTGTTATCCCAAATTTGAAAAATTTGGGAATAGGAACTGCTTCTTTGAAGTTTGTTAACAAAATTGATGCCACATTTGAAAAATTTGGCAAATAAAGACTTACGTTTTTTTTCAAAGTTTCTTACTTTCTGCCGTTTTAAAAAAATAGTGCAAATTTAAAACCAAGTGAGTCCATTGCAAAATTCATAGAATTTTGCATTAATTTTGCCAGAAAAATTGACACCAAATTTAAAAAATTTGGAAAGAAACCCTACCTTTTGGTTAACCAAAAGGTAGGGTTTTACAAAACCAAAATTTTGAAATACTTCTTTTCATGATTTTGACTAAAAAAAATTATGACAAGGTAGAAATTTTGCAAAATCGAAATTTTGGACGCAAGTAAGAAAGTTTTTAGTTTGAAAGAATAAAGAAACCATAAAACACAATTAAGAAAAAAACAAAGCTAAGCAAATGTTTACCAAAAATACTATTTTTGGTAGATCCACTGTCCTAAATTCTTGTTTGAAGTTGGGAAGTGAAAAACTAAGAACAAGACTACTTACCAAAAAGAATTATGGATACAAAAAAAAGCGAATTTTTCCAAACAAATTCTGTTTTAAACTCTACTAGCAAATATGATTTTTTTGGGAATGGTGTCACAAATAGCCCTCTTTTTGGAGTTGGACGGATTGAAAAAGTCGAAATTGGAGTAGCCTCGCCAACTCAAATTCAAAAATGGGCTGAACGATTCATTCCAACTGGAGAAAAGGTAGGTGAAGTTACAAGTTGGGAAACCCTTAACTATAAAACATTAAAACCTGAACCTAATGGTTTATTTTGTCAAAAAATTTTCGGACCTGTGGTCAATTTTACTTGTGCTTGTGGAAAAAAATCACCAAAAGTTCAGCGTGGAATTTGTCCAAAATGTGGAGTTGAGAGAACACATTCGCGTGTTCGACGGTATCGTTTAGGCTATATTAAACTCAAACAACCCGTTGTTCATACACTTTATGCATCATATCGACCGTCTCCTTTAAATTTATGTTTAAATTGGTCAACCAAACCAGTTCAAGCTGTAATGAAAACAGCAGAATTTTGTAGTTTATCTTCAACTTTTTCAATTTTTCGATCGCAAATTGAAACACGATCTTTTTACCAAACAAATGAAACCGAGAGCTTAACTCTCTTAAAAACGAATCAACAGAAACAATTCTCTTCTCAAAAAACAGCTACGCCTCGGTTATTTGCTGTTTCAGTAGAGTCTGTTTCAAAATCCACTGCAAATTTTTCAGAAATTCGTTTACACGCGACTAGTTTTGAACCACGGCTTTATGGTGTTGCGTATGATGCAACATGGCGACAAGTTGAAGAGTTTCAAGAATTTTTATTTTATTTATGGGAACAATCCTATTCATATGAATTGCCAATTTCTTATTATTCATTTTTAAAACCACTTAAAAAACAAGCTTCAGATATCCCAAAACATGATCAAGCTTATGCTATTCAAACAGGAGGGTTTGCTTTTCAACAAATTCTCTCGTATATGAATGGGACTCGATTAAAAAAAGAGTACGCTTATCATTATGCTGTTGCTCAAGGGTATATTCGATATATTAAAGAAATTTTACCTACGCTTAATCCTGTGGTGATGGAACATCGGAAAGAAAGAAAACGTTTACTAATTAAATTAAGAAAATTACGTGATCTTCAACTTAAACGTAAACGACAAATCGAACTTTTTCGTGATTTTCAACATTCGAAAAAACACCCCGCCTGGATGATTTTAAGTTATTTACCAGTATTACCACCGGGATTACGTCCAATTACATCAATCCGAGGTGAGCTTGTCGTTTCAGATATTAATACTCTTTATCGAAAAGTTTTAATACGTAATAAACGTATTACTCGAGGAGCAAATTTTGGTGTTTTTGATACTGCATTAAGTGGAAGTTGGCTTTCATGGTGTTATAATCTTCGACAAGTTCAAGAAGCTGTGGATGATCTGTTAAAAACAGGAAGTGTAGAATCTGGAAAACCTCTAAAATCTTTGTTAGAAGGGCTTAAAGGAAAACAAGGTCGTTTTCGTCAACATTTATTAGGAAAACGGGTTGATTATTCAGGTCGATCTGTAATTGTTGTAGGACCACAATTACAACTTCATCAATGTGGGCTTCCAAAACAAATGGCGGTTGAACTGTTCTTACCGTTTATTATTCAAAAACTTAAAAGAAAAAAAATTGTAGCTACTACCACAGCTGCAAAAAGTCTGATTGCCGAACGAAATCCTATTATTTGGGCTATTTTAGGTGAAATTTTAAAAACACATCCAATTTTATTAAATCGTGCACCAACTTTACATCGCTTAGGGTTTCAGGCATTTTTACCAAAACTTGTTGAAGGGAAAGCTATTTTATTACATCCCTTAGTATGTCCAGCATTTAATGCCGATTTTGATGGAGACCAAATGGCAGTTCATGTTCCTCTTGCTGCCAAAACAAGAGCTGAGGCATTAACTTTACTCTGGTCAAGAAATCATTTGTTAGCACCAGCTTCAGGTCAACCACTTCTATTACCAACTCAAGATATGGTTTTAGGTTTTTATTATTTGACCTGTTCTCTTGAAAAATTGGTACAACCTTTAGATAATCTAATCTCTAGCAGAAAGGTTTTAGAGACTAATCAACCCCACGCAAATTCTGTCATAGTTTTCAATTCATCGAACTTCAATCATACGGAAAATGGAAATGAGTCAAAATTTGATAAAAATGAGATTCTTTCTGATCCACTTGTAAAAACTCTGACCGAACAAAATGGAATTAAAGATGAATTTGAAAAAGCCGTCAAAGAAAATCCAAATCAATTGTATTTTTCTGAGTTTTCTCAAGTAAAAAGAGCTTATGATCGTGGGCTTGTTGATCTCCACACTCCAATTTGGGTCAAGTGGTCTGGTTTTGTTCAAACCTTTCTTTCTAAACAACAAGCTCAAACTAAGGAAACTGTAATTGAGACTCGACTAGATCTTTCGGGTCATCAAGAAAATTTATTTTTAGATAATTGTTCACGTTGGTTCCCAAACTCGGACATTTCTGCGCAGTTGAAACAAACCAAATTTGTACGGACTACACCAGGACGAATTTTAATGCATTTTTGGCTTTTTGAAAGTTTAACAAAATAACAAATTGGTCTAGTTGGTCCCAAAGTTGGCGCAGCAAACTTTTGGAAAAATGACTCATTTCTAAATGAAGTATCTTTAGTTTCTTTTTCTTGTTTCTTTATAGTTGAAACTTCGTAGAAATTTGGTGTAACCGTAAATCAGGTCAATAAAAAAAATGTACGAAAACAGTTTCATGTTTTGTCAAAGTGCAAAAATTTGGCAATACAGCACAAAGGAACAATTAAAAATCAAAGAATTTAGGATTTGTTTTGTCAATCTTTCAGATTTGTTTTAAGAATTCTAAATTCTTTGATATTCCAAATTTTGTTTTTACAAAAGTTTGGAAGGAAAGGGTTCAATCAACTGTTTGTTTTTAAGCCACACGAAATAGTAATTGTCTTTCAGATTATTTCTCAACTTTTGGTTAATTAAAAGTAATGCAAAATGTCATGAATTTTACAATGACCAAATTTGGTTTAAAAAATTCAAGCAAAGAAATTCAAAACACTAGCTTTTCAAAGAAATGAGACAAAAATGAGGAAACTTAGTTATGACAACTGAAAACAAAAACAAATATGAGCGAATTGGAAATGTTCGTTCCATAACAAAAAAAGAATTTGCAAACTCTATACCTTTTCCAATTTTGGAGAAAGATATAAAACTAGAAAAAACTTTGGAAGAAAGGTTCTCGAATTCTCCTATATTTTTTAATACATGTTTTGATAAAAATCATCTTAAAACTGTCATTGGTTGGTTTTTAGAGCAATATGGAGAAAAAGTTACTGTTGATCTCGTAGAAACATTAAAACAAGTAGGATTTCATCAAGCAACACGTGCGGGTGTTTCATTAGGTATTGAGGATTTACAAATACCGCCACCAAAACACACTCTTCTTTCACAAGCTTCTGTCAAAATGACTGATGTCACTGCTGCAATTCAAAAGGGAAATTTGACTGGTGTTGAAAAATCTCAACGTCTAATTGATACTTGGAATCAAACAAGTGAAAATCTTCGACAATCAGCAGTTCAGCATTTTCGTACTACAAATCCAGTAAACCCTGTTTATATGATGGCGTTTTCAGGTGCACGTGGGAATATTTCACAAGTTCGACAATTAGTAGCTATGCGAGGGTTGATGGCAGACCCACAAGGAGCGATTTTAGAATTTCCAATTCGAAGTAATTTTCGAGAAGGTCTAACTATTACAGAATATCTTCTTTCTTGTTACGGAGCTCGAAAAGGTTTAGTTGATACAGCTCTTCGTACAGCAACTTCGGGATATTTAACAAGACGTTTAGTAGAAGCCGTCCAACATGTAGTAGTTCATATTAATGATTGTGGAACAAGAGAAGGTTTTCTCATAAAAGATAAAAATCTTGAACAAAGGTTAATTGGTCGAGTTCTTTTTCAAGATGTCGTTCTAGATGAAAAAACCAGTCTCATCAAAAATACTCTGATTTCAAGTAAACTTGCAAAACAAATTGCTTCCAAATATAAACAAATAGTAGTACGTTCTCCTTTAACTTGTGAAACAGAAAAATCAGTTTGTCAATTATGTTATGGTTTAGATTTGGCACAAGGCAAACTTGTTAGTATTGGTGAGGCTGTCGGAATTATTGCAGCTCAATCGATTGGTGAGCCTGGTACACAGTTAACTATGAGAACCTTTCATACTGGGGGGGTTGGCGTTTTTTCAGATCAATCTATGAAATCTTTTACTGCTCCTTTTGCAAGTAAAGTTGAATTTTTAGAGCCACTCGCAGGATTATTTGTCCGAACACCTCATGGAAATATTGTTTATTTAATTAAACAAAAATTGAGTGAATCAAAAAAACCAATTTTGCGACTCACTTGTCTTTCTGAAATTCCAAAATTTTGGAACCAGAACGAAGTTTTTTCAAAACCAAATCAACTTTTAGAAAAAGGACATTCACCTGTTTATGAAATTATGCAGAATGAAATTCTGCCAGGAAGTTTTTTATGGGTAAAACAAGGTGAGTATGTAAAAAATGGACAACTTTTACTTCAATCACCACGTATTGAAACAGTAAAACAAGAGATGCCTGAATCGAGTCATCCAGTTCACGCTCCTCTATCTGGAGAAATCTTCTTTCAATCAATGACTTTGGAAAAAATTGAAGAACAAAAACGGTTTGATGATAAGCAACATAAAAAACAACAACAAAAAAAAGTTGCTATTCAGATGCGCGAGAAAGAAGTTGTTCCTACTTTTGAAACTTTAACTCGCTTGGGGAATTTTTGGATTTTTTCAAGTTATATTCAAAAAGAAATACAATGTTCTCAATCCTTTTTAAGAAAAGGAGATTTAATTTCACCTCATACACCAATTCATCAAGCCAATCTTCATATTCTAAGTCCAGAAATTGAAGAATTTGGGATCAGTAAATTAAAAACACTTCATTCATCTCTTGTTGTTGGCCATGAATGGTTTGAGTTTTTAGTTTCAAAAAGTTATTATGCTGGGAAATTTTATTATTTCAAAAAACAAGATCACCAGTTAAAAAAAGATTCTGTTTTAAGTTCAACAAATAATTCCCAACATAGCATTTTAAGCTACTACCCATTTTTTAATACTCGCCCTGGTCCTTTTTTAGGATATTACTCACTGGTTTCAGTTTTGCCAAGTTCGAAATTAAGTGGTTCAGTAGTACCTTTTACAAATTTGTCAAAAGGAAAAATAGCAAATAAAGTAAAGACAAAATTCGCTTTGCAACCATCTGTAAATTCAAAAATCATGGGTGAAACGAAACAATCCGGGTCCGGAAAGCGCCATTTCCGAGAGGACGAAATTCTATTAAAAACTCATGGCAAATCTTTAGATGATAATGAACAATTTGTTTTTCACGAACAAAAAAGCTACGTCTGGTCTCCACATACTCTTTTTAAATTAAAAACAAACATATCTTTTGTTCAAAAACTTTTTCCTGTTGTTCCACAATCATCGTTTCTAATTTCTCAAAGCTCTCATGCTCTTTCAAAAAGCGGGATTTTTCAAATTCACCCTCATAAAAAGATCACATGGCAAAAGAAAAAACGATTTGAATTTAGATTTTTAAAAAATTCAAATTCGAGTTCACAACTTCTAGCTATCCTTAATTCTTTAAGTTCAGTGGCTGTTCCAAATTTTGGAAAAACAAAATTTATCCAAAATTCTTCAAATATTACACTAACCTCTTCTAGTATTGAATTAAAAGTGTCGAATCAAAATTTAGGAGAAAGAACCAATATATTTTCTAAAAAAGATTCTGTCCACGTAGAATCAAAAACCAAATTGTTGTTAAGTTTTAAAGATTTTAGTTCAACATTTGAAAAATCTTTTCGAAACAAATCCTTGCTCACTTTCACTCCAAAAATTATTCAAAAACAAAAAAGCTGGCCTTTTTTCCCAAATACAGTTATTGAAAAAAATTTATCTTCACAATTATCTGGAACCCTGCTTGAACCTGGAAAAAGATTTGAAAATCTACGTTTTGATCACTGTTATATCTCTCTAAATGTTTTAAATTTTGAAAACATTATTTTTGTTAAAGAAAAAAATTTTCCAAGAGCTTCTTTTTATCGTCATCAAGATCTTTTAAACTCTAACAAGCACTTCTTTTCGAAAAGGAGTTCTACTGATATAAGAAATTTATTTACTGAAAATAACAATTCAACAAAATTGGACAAAAATCAAGAAGAACAAGAAAAACAATTTCAAATCAACTACTTGGCAAATTTGAAAAATGTGGGACCAGCAAGAAAATGTTTTAATAAATTTTGTTTTTATAAAAAGCAGCGCACTGAAACAAATACTATTTTTCTAACAAAAAGAAACAAACGTTTTTCACATCTTATACTAGTACAAAAAAGTAGTTATCAAATTGTAGATTCTGCAAACCTCGTACAAACAAATTGGCTTTTCCAAAAACCGATTCCATTATTACCTTCAATTCGATCCCCACTTTTTACCAAACAACAACAAACAATTTTTACTCGCAAACAATTTTCAAAACCAACAGTCACATTCCTAAGTCCATCTCAATCAGATTGGGGCTCAGCGATAAGGCTTTTTAAGGTCTCATTGAAATTTACTGTACCTCAAAATTTGAATAAAACTGAACATTTCAGACAAAGAAAATCATTTGTAAATAATCAATGTAAATTAATTGAAATTCCAAGTTTTAGTCTTTTTATTTATGACCATGTACAATTCAAAAATAAGAAAGAGTTTGATTTTTTAACATTTCAAAATAGCTTTATTTTACCAAATTTCAAAATGGCAGAGGCTTTTTTAACTGCACAAAAATTAGGAGAATTTCGTGGTGGCTATGAAAAACGAAACGAATTTCGTTTCAGTATTTTACGGAATCAAGATTGTTCGACACTCCAACTTGAGAAACAACCAGAATTTGTTGATATTCAAGTTGGTAAAAATACTCGCTGGGGCCAAGAATTAGTGCCAGATTCTGCAATTCTTATTAGTGGTCGGGTTGTGAAAACTACAAAACAGAGCGTAAAAATTAGAAAAGGTTTTCCAATACTTGCTTCACGTCGAGGACTCGTTCATATTTCACAAAATCAATTAGTTGAAAAACATGATCTTTTAATTACATTAAGATCCAGAAGGCTTCAAACTGAAGATATTGTTCAAGGTATTCCTAAAATTGAACAACTTTTTGAAGCAAGAGAAACTCAAGGGGGTGAAATTATTAAAGATAATATGCACATCCTCTTAAAAAATTTCTTTATTCGTGCATGTGCGGTAAGACCGATAAATCAAGCGGTTGAAATTAGTTTACGCTATATTCAAAAATTTTTAGTGGAAACTATTTTAGAAGCTTATTCAAATCAAGGGGTTAGTATTGCAGAAAAACATGTTGAGGTTGTAGTTCGACAAATGACAGCAAGAGTTCGAATAACCTACGGTGGTGACACTGGCTTACTTCCTGGTGAATTTGTTCAGCTTCGCTGGATTCAAAAATTAAATCAAGGATTAGAAAAAATAGGTCTTCGTGAAGCTACCTATGAACCGATGATTTTAGGTATTACAAAAAGTGTATTACAATCGGAAAGTTTTTTACTTGCGGTAAGTTTTCAACAAGTTAGTCAAGTTCTAGTTCGAAGTGCTCTTGCAAATAAAACAGATTTTTTACGAGGATTACATGAAAATCTTATTGTTGGTCAACCAATGCCGGCAGGAACAGGTATGATTCAATTTGTCGGAACCCCAAAACAAGATCAACGTCTATATTCGCCCCCAGAAACACCAAATGTTCAGCTATCAGATGTTCACAAATCTTCTCTTTTTGAAAAAAATGCAGAGAGAGAATTTTAACCCATTTTTCAAATCGAATTGGCTGCTTCAAAAAATTTGTAAAAAAATGATAGTAAATAAAATTCAAAGTACGAAGAATTTTGATTTCGAAATTACTATCATTTTTTTAGTTGAAAACTTCGGCTTATAAATAATTTGGGAAGACGTCTATTTGGTTACTTGATTTTAGAGACGTAAGTATACAAAACAAAACAATAAGTTTACTACCTCTTGTGAAAATTTCAGCAGTATGCTAAAATATGTTCAAACAATTTTTTTTTTCGGGCAGAGTGCAAGATCGTAAACCATAAAATTTTTTTAGAATGGCTCCACAAACTGAAACTAGAGCAGGTGCTGGATTTAAAGCAGGTGTTAAAGACTACCGTTTAACTTATTACACTCCTGACTACCAACCAAAAGATACTGATATTCTTGCAGCATTCCGTATGACTCCTCAACCAGGTGTTCCACCAGAAGAAGCTGGTGCAGCGGTAGCAGCAGAATCATCAACAGGTACTTGGACGACTGTATGGACTGATGGTTTAACTAGCTTAGATCGTTACAAAGGTCGTTGCTATGATATCGAGCCAGTTCCGGGTGAAGAAAATCAATACATTGCTTATATCGCATACCCTTTAGATTTATTTGAAGAAGGTTCTGTTACAAACCTTTTCACATCAATCGTAGGTAACGTATTCGGTTTCAAAGCTCTTCGTGCTTTACGTTTAGAAGATCTTCGTATTCCACCAGCTTACGTAAAAACTTTCCAAGGTCCTCCACATGGTATTCAAGTAGAACGTGATAAACTTAACAAATATGGTCGTGGTTTATTAGGTTGTACAATTAAACCAAAATTAGGTCTTTCAGCTAAAAACTACGGTCGTGCTGTTTACGAATGTTTACGTGGTGGTTTAGACTTCACTAAAGATGATGAAAACGTTAACTCACAACCATTCATGCGTTGGAGAGATCGTTTCTTATTTACAGCTGAAGCGATTTATAAATCTCAATCTGAAACAGGTGAGATCAAAGGTCACTATTTAAACGCTACTGCAGCTACAGCTGAAGAGATGCTTAAACGTGCTGAGTGTGCTAAAGATTTAGGTGTACCTATTATCATGCACGATTACTTAACTGGTGGTTTCACTGCAAACACTAGTTTAGCTCACTACTGTCGTGACAATGGTCTTCTTTTACACATTCACCGTGCGATGCACGCTGTAATTGACCGTCAAAGAAATCATGGTATTCACTTCCGTGTTTTAGCGAAAGCTCTTCGTTTATCTGGTGGTGACCACTTACACTCAGGTACTGTTGTAGGTAAATTAGAAGGTGAGCGTGAAGTAACTTTAGGTTTCGTTGACTTAATGCGTGATGACTACGTTGAAAAAGATCGTAGCCGTGGTATTTACTTCACTCAAGACTGGGTTTCTTTACCAGGTACTATGCCAGTAGCTTCTGGTGGTATTCACGTTTGGCACATGCCAGCTCTTGTTGAAATTTTCGGTGATGATGCTTGTTTACAATTCGGTGGTGGTACTTTAGGTCACCCTTGGGGTAACGCTCCTGGTGCTGCTGCTAACCGTGTTGCTTTAGAAGCATGTACACAAGCTCGTAACGAAGGTCGTGACCTTGCTCGTGAAGGTGGGGATGTAATCCGTGCTGCTTGCAAATGGAGTCCTGAGTTAGCTGCTGCTTGTGAAGTTTGGAAAGAAATTAAATTCGAATTCGAAACTATCGATACTCTATAATTTCTTGATAGGCTTTCTGGGTTCCAAAGGAATGAAATACAAATTTCAGTCATTTGGGATTTGAGTCTTCTGACTTTCTAGTCTCGTTCTTCCAAGTTTCGATGAAACTTGGAAGAACGAGCTTTACCATTGTGATAATATAGTTCCTTTCTATCCTTTTGTTTTCTAGTTCAAAACAGTGAGGTATGCAAATTTGCAAAAGGGAAACAATTCAAAATTAAAAAAACCGACATTTGATATGGCAAAGAAAAGCATGATTGAGCGTGATAGAAAACGCGCTCGCTTAATTACGAAATATGCTGCAAAACGAGAACAACTTCTTTTAGAGATTAAGCAAGCTTCTTCTATGGAAGAAAAATTATCTTTACATAGACAATTACAAAAATTACCACGAAATAGTGCTGCAAATCGTGCTCATAATCGTTGTACAATTACTGGCCGCCCACGCGGTTACTTCCGAGATTTTGGTCTTTCACGACACGTTTTACGTGAATATGCACTTGAAGGGCTTTTACCTGGGGTTGTGAAATCAAGCTGGTAAAAATTGTTTTTAAGTAAATGCCTGATTATCAAAAGTTTGAAAAATTTTGCAATTATTTCAACAAATTTTTTCAAGAGAGTAGAGATAGATTTTTAAACAAATGCTATGTTAGTTACCAAAAATAAGTTTTTCATCAAGTACTAAAAATTTACTTTTGGTAACTTCTTCTTTCTTTATATAGTTTTAAAAAAAATTCCATTTTTTCGGAGGTTTAGCAAAAATATACTTTGTAAAAATTTGTTTTTAATAAGAAAGAATCAATAAAAAAAGAAAATAAAAAAACTCTTCTAGTGAATTCTTGCAACAAAATTTAATACAATGTATACTCCTATTAATTCCTTTTTAGGGCTTGTAGCTCAGTGGACTAGAGCACGCGGCTACGAACCGCGGTGTCGGGGGTTCGAATCCCTCCTTGCCCGATAATTTATATTCTAAATTTTAAAATTTCGAAAAAACGTTTTTTTTATTTTCAATAAAAATTGTTAGTTTTCATCCTTTTTTTTAATATTCGTCGTGTCAAATTTTAAAAATTTTTAAATTTTAAAAAGTTCATTAAAAACGTCTAGTTTTTTTTTTAATCATTGCCATATTTTAAAAAAGAAAAGTAGCATCAGGCAAAAACAGCAAGTATACTAGTAATAACTTTTTGATTTTTTCTTTTTGTTTTTATTATTATGACAGAAACGACACATTTTAGTGGCAGCCCCACAAAAAAAAGGAGCCCTAATTCCTTCTCAAATTTAAACCTTTTCCCCCTACTTTCAAAAATTTGGCGTAAGTCACAATTTAGAACATTTTCAAATGTGGGAATTGCTTCTACAAACTTTGAGATTTCATTGAATTTTGAACTTGCAAAAAAAACTGGTATGGGAAAATTCAATACACTGAGATCTCAAATTGTTACTCATGCACAATCTGGAAACGGGTACGATGAGGTTAAAAATTTGAGGGAAATCACAGGTTCAGCCACCAATTTCGGAGGCAAAGAGAGTAGTTTAGATACTCAAAAACCAGTTGAAACCCCAATAGTTGGAGTTGACAAAAATAGTGAAACAGAGCGCGTTATTGTAGTCACTTCTGGAAAAGGAGGTGTTGGTAAAACAACAACAACTGCGAATTTGGGGATGTCAATTGCTCGACTTGGTTATCGAGTAGCTCTCATTGATGCTGATATTGGATTACGTAATTTAGATTTATTATTAGGATTAGAAAATCGTGTACTTTATACAGCAATGGATATTGTTGAAGGTCAATGTCGATTAGATCAAGCTTTGATTCGAGATAAACGTTGGAAAAATTTAGCCTTATTAGCTATTTCAAAAAATAGACAAAAATATAATGTTACTCGAAAAAACATGCAAAACTTAATTGATTCTGTAAAACAATTAGGATTTCATTTTATTTTAATCGATTGTCCTGCTGGTATTGATGTTGGATTTATTAATGCAATTGCCCCAGCTCAAGAAGCAGTAATTGTTACTACACCAGAAATTACTGCAATTCGTGATGCTGATCGTGTTGCTGGTCTTTTAGAAGCAAATGGCATTTATAATGTTAAACTTATTGTTAATCGTGTTCGACCTGATATGATTCAAAAAAATGATATGATGTCAGTAAGAGATGTACAAGAAATGTTAGGTATTCCACTATTAGGTGCAATCCCTGAAGATACAAATGTTATTATCTCAACGAATCGAGGTGAGCCACTTGTTTTAAACAAAAAATTAACGCTTTCAGGAATTGCTTTTGAAAATGCAGCAAGACGATTAATCGGTAAACAAGATTATTTTATTGATGTAACAAGTCCGCAAAAAGGAATGTTTCAAAAACTTCAAGAGTTTTTTCTTGGAGAAGACTAAGAAAAAACTAATAATCGGAGTTTGACTTTTCAATTTTTCGCTTTCACTAAATGACGGAAGGATGGCAGAACTTTACTAACTTTTTGTGATTAGGTTGGTTTAGATAAAGAAATATATTTTCTTATTTTTGAATTTCTTCGGAAATTTCAAAAATTTGGGACAAATATCGTACCGTCAACCTTTCGTCATTCCCAGAATCTTCCTCACCCAATAGATATAAAAAAGTCGAAATCGTATTAATAGAAAATATATAGCTCTTCACTGTTTTTAATAACAGGAAGAGAAAGATTCAAATGTAGAAAAAAATCAGAGTCACTATTTTAAAATGGAATCTCCCCAGGTAGGACTTGAACCTACGACCAATCGGTTAACAGCCGACCGCTCTACCGCTGAGCTACTGAGGATTATATTTTTCTATAAGCTATAGTATCATAGCTATTTATTTTTGTAAAGAAAAAAAAGCAATTTACGCAAAAAAAATACTAAATCGTGTACAAAAAACAAAATTTTGTGCATTCTCTCTCAAAAAATTTCAACTCTTTTACTAGTTTCATTTCAAAACGTTGAGAATCTATAGAAAAAAATCTAGCTTTTCAATAAATAAAAATTCAAATGATTCTGCTTTCTTGATTTTAGAAAAACAATATAAATAACATCGATCGGGATTTCTCCCGATCGATATTGAAGCAAGATATCTACAAAATTGAAGATCAATTAAGAGAAATCAAGAGACAGGTTTGGATTAGCCATTAACAGCTGGAGCTTCAACAACAGCTAAGTCTAATGGGAAGTTGTGAGCGTTACGCTCGTGCATTACTTCCATACCTAAGTTAGCACGGTTGATAATGTCTGCCCAAGTGTTGATTACACGACCTTGTGAATCTACAACTGATTGGTTGAAGTTGAAACCATTTAAGTTGAAAGCCATAGTTGAAATACCTAAAGCTGTGAACCAAATACCAACAACTGGCCAAGCAGCTAAGAAGAAGTGTAATGAACGAGAGTTGTTGAAAGAAGCATATTGGAAAATTAAACGACCGAAGTAGCCGTGAGCTGCAACGATGTTGTAAGTTTCTTCTTCTTGACCGAACTTGTAACCTTCGTTAGCTGATTCGTTTTCAGTAGTTTCACGAATTAAAGAAGAAGTTACAAGTGAACCGTGCATAGCAGAGAATAAAGAACCACCGAATACACCAGCAACACCAAGCATGTGGAATGGGTGCATAAGAATGTTGTGCTCAGCTTGGAATACGATCATGAAGTTGAATGTACCAGAGATACCTAATGGCATACCATCAGAGAAAGAACCTTGACCGATAGGGTAGATGATGAATACAGCTGTAGCTGCAGCAACTGGTGCTGAGTAAGCAACTGCGATCCATGGACGCATACCTAAACGGAAAGATAATTCCCACTCACGACCCATGTAAGAGCAAACGCCTAAGAAGAAGTGACAAACGATTAATTGGTAAGGACCACCGTTGTATAACCACTCATCTAAAGAAGCTGCTTCCCAAATTGGGTAGAAGTGTAAACCGATAGCGTTAGAAGTTGGAATAATAGCACCAGAGATGATATTGTTTCCGTATAAAAGTGAACCAGATACAGGCTCACGAATACCGTCGATGTCTACTGGTGGAGCTGCGATGAACGCGATGATGAATACTGAAGTAGCTGTTAATAAGCAAGGGATCATTAATACACCAAACCAACCGATGTAAAGGCGGTTTTCAGTGCTAGTAACCCACTCACAAAAACGAGCCCAAAGGCTTGTACTTTCACGTCTTTCTAAAATTGCTGTCATAAAATTAAAATGTTTTAAATATTGTTCCTAAAAAGGAATTTTTCCCAAAATTAAAAAGTTTTTAATTTGTTAATGTAAGTATAACAAATGAAAATAAAAGATCAAGTATTTAATAATATATAAATTAAAAAATAATTTTGTAATTTATAAAAATCAAAATATAGAATTTTTCTAACAAAAAGTTTTGGTAGGTGTTTTTTAGAACAAGGTCTAAGCTAGTTGTATTATTTTTAGGATCTTTAGTTAGCTTTTTAGGATCTTTAATTGCGACTTTAGCTATACCTCTTTTTGTCTTAGCCTTTCCAATTTTAGGGTCCCTAATTAGGAAGTAATATTTACGACCGTAAACTTCAATTTCCCCTTATAATCTTTGCTTAAAACTTTAGACATAAACTCAAAATTATTATTTACAAATTTATCAATCAAGACTAAAACCGGAGTTACAAAATTATCGACATACCACCTTGTCAGTTGTTTTTTATCATTGAAATCCTTGTTTCAAATTTATACCTAAAAATTAGTCTCTTAACTTAAGGAGAGTGTATTACGCCACCGCGCAAAGTAGGGAGTGACACTCCCCATTATATGGTGTGAAACGCTGTGAAGCCTTGAATCACAGCGTTTCAGAGTGCACAGCCCCCCAATTTTGAAAAAACAGGGGGAGCTGAGGAAATCTAGGGTTTCAAAGATTCTTTGTTTCCTGGACTGTGAATGGGATTCACAAGGCCAGGTCATTTGTACTCAAGTGTTGGTTTATGCACTCGCAGAAGACAACCTTGTCTCTAAACAGTATTAGAAATTTTTTGACGTCAAGTATAAAAAGTTTCTCGCTTCCCAAAGAGATCACGAGGAATTCTTGTACGATTTTCGGGCGTGGTATTTTGACAAGTGATCGTCCCAAATTTTTCAAATTTGGGACGATCACTTGCTGTTATAGGAAACAAAGAAAAGTGAAACTAGAGGAAATTTAATTCAATTTAAAATAACTACCTTATATTTTAACCAGTTGGTTCCACCCTAAATTTTCTAATGCTTTATTTCGACGTAATGGACGTGTTACAAGTTCTAAAATATCTCGGGCATTAGTAAAGCCGTGAATTTGAGCAAAAGTAAATTCTACCGACCATTTTGTATTAATGCCACGGGCCTCTAATGGATTTGCATGAGCCATACCAGTAATTGCTAAATCCGGTTGCAATTCTCGAATACGTTGTACTTGATTATAATTATCTGGTTTTTCAACGATTCTTGGTAGAGAGACATTCATTTCATTACAAGTTTTTTCAAGAAACTCTAATTCTGCTGCTTGAAATCTTTTATCTAAATACGGAATACCAATTTCATAAACAATCATTCCACAGCGAACTAAAAATCGTGCTAAAGAAATTTCTAAAAGATTATCACCCATAAAAAATACAGATTTTCCTTTAACTAAAGCAACATAATCTGTTAAAGACTCCCAAATTTGTTTTTCTCGTTCTGCTAGTCCAATCGGTGTGATGCCAAAAACGGAACAAATTTTTTCTAACCAAGCACGAGTTCCATCAGGCCCTATTGGAAAAGGAGCACTAATAAGTTTACATTTCCGTCTTCGCATTAGAGTAGTTGCTGTGCGACTTAAGAAGGGATTAATTCCACAAACATATACATTTTCATTTAAAACAGGTAAATCTGCATATCTTTGAGAAGGAAGCCATCCTGCAACTTCAATTCCACATCTTTCTAACTCTAAATTCAATTGTGTTGCAACATTTGTAGGTATTGAACCGAATAGAACAAGTGAATTTTTTTGATGAGGTTCTACTGGAATTTCAGAATCATGTTGACTCGGGCATCGTTGAACCATGGCAGATAAAACGGTGTCTTCTCCTTGTGTAAAAGCATAATCTAAACCATTTGCTCTTGCCACAACAATTGGAGTTTGGATTTCTGCTTCAAGTTTAGGCGCCATGCCTTCTAAATCCATTTTGATAATTTCAGTAGTACAAGTTCCAATCCAAACAATGACGCTTGGATTTCGATCTTGTTTAATTTGTAAGCAAAGTCTTTTTAATTCTTTGTAATCATTTAATTGAGCTGAAATATCTGCTTCTTCTAATTCTGCCATTGCATATCGAGGTTCAGCAAAAATCATAACCCCCAAAGCATTTTGTAAAAAATAGCCACATGTTTTTGTGCCAATAACTAAAAAAAAACTATCTTCAATTTTTTGATAAAGCCAGGCAACACAGCTAATGGGACAAAATGTATGATAATTTCCAGTTTCACAATCAAAAGTTAAGGTTTCTGTTAATTTTGTATTGTTCATAAAGTCAAATTTTTTCAAGAATTAATTTTTTAGACAAGTAAAAAATCTAAATCATTCGTTTGATTCGTCCCTTTGATATTTTGTGTTGAATCTCCATTTTCAGATTGAGTTTTTGGTGTTCCTGTTAAATAAAATGTTGAAAGTAAATTAAATAATTCACGATCATCTAATTCCATTGCGATTACACCTTCCGGATGTGCTAAAAGTTGATCTGCAATATTTAAATAAAAATCACAAATATAAGTTAAACTTGGTTCTGATTCCGCCATTTCAAAAACCGTTTTCCCTTTTACTCGAGAAACTCGAATATCTTCAATAAGTGGTAAAACTTCTAAAACTGGCATTTGACAAACTTCAACATATTTATCAATAAGGTCTCTTTTAGCTGTTCTATTTCCGATTAACCCAGCGAGTCTTAAAGGATGAGTTTTTGATTTTTCTCTAACGGAAGCCACAATTCGATTTGCTGCAAAAAGAGCATCAAATCCATTATCGGTAACAATTAAACAGTAATCAGCATAATTTAATGGTGCTGCAAATCCCCCACAAACTACATCTCCCAGAACATCAAATAAAATGACATCATATTCATAAAAAGCATTTAATTCTTTTAATAATTTGACAGTTTCACCAACAACATACCCTCCACAGCCTGCTCCAGCAGGTGGACCACCGGCTTCAACAGAATCAACTTCTCCATAGCCTTGATAAATCACGTCTTCCGGCCAAACATCTTCATAATGATAATCTTTTGCTTGAAGCGTATCGATAATTGTTGGAATTAAAAATCCTGTAAGGGTAAATGTACTATCATGTTTTGGATCACAACCAATTTGTAAAACTCGTTTTCCTCTTCGAGCTAAAGCAATTGAAATATTACAACTTGTTGTCGACTTTCCAATCCCACCTTTGCCATAGACAGCTAATTTCATATATAAAGTCTCCGTGAATTTTTTTTAATATAACGTTTTTAAATTCTAGTTTTTTTTTTGCAGTTGACTTTTTGAAAACTATATGAGACTTACCTTCCCGCTTTTGTAGATATAATCGTTATTCAATAAGTTTCAGATAGTCTTTTTTTAGTCTACTTTATTTTTTCCTTAAAAAAAAACTATGTTTTTGTTTTTAATGGTCAATTTGTTTATTTTGTAAATACAATTAAATAACCTATAATAAATAAAAACACAGTTAGTCCCGAATTGTTTTTAATTTGGGAAATACTTGTAATTAAGACTAAATTTTTCTTTTACAAGTATTTCAAATCTTTATAGAGAAGAGCTTTATAGAAAAAAACCAAAATTATGATCATTGATTTTCCATTAGTCGAAAGGTTTTGTGCGAATCTTTGCTTTGTTATACTTTTTTTGACGACATTGTATTATTGGTCAAAAATTATTTTTAGAGGAGAAACTTCTTATACACCGCAAGGGCTCGTCGGTTTTGGAACTACCGTTTGTTTCCTTACACTTCATTTAGTTCTTAGATGGATTGAATCAGGGCATTTTCCTTTAAGTAATTTATATGAATCATTATTATTTTTAGCTTGGTGTTTTTTGATTTTGCATATCTTTATTGAAAATTCAACCAAAACACTTTTTTTAGGTGTTTTAACATCACCAGCACTTTTATGTTTAATTGCTTTTACTGATTTTAGCTTGCCGTCCGAGTTGCAACGTAGTGGGCCTTTAGTTCCTGCATTACAATCAAATTGGTTAGTAATGCATGTAACAGTTATGATCGCTAGCTATGCTGCTTTACTTTTAGGGTGTTTAATTTCAATTGCTTATTTAATTTTTTCTTCGTTTACTCCCGCCGAAAAAAACAGAACGGTCTCAGGAAACGAAGAGCTGGAAAAATTATCAAATTCCTCGAATTTCTCAGATGCTGTCGCAACAACACTTGTTCCTGTTGGAGTCTCTAATGGACCTAAGTCTCCAATTTTGCTTTCGCAAAATTTAGAAATAGAACAAAGGAGTCCAAATAATCAATATAACAAAGAAAAAAAAGCTTCAGATCAAACAATATCTCCTAATATTTTAATGTTTTTAGATAATTTAAGTTATCGAACAATTGGTATTGGTTTTTGTTTTTTAACTCTTGGGATCTTATCCGGTGCTGTTTGGGCAAACGAAACATGGGGAAATTATTGGAGTTGGGATCCAAAAGAAACATGGGCTTTTATTACTTGGTTAACTTTTGCTTCTTATTTACATAGTAGACTTATTGGAGGTTGGGTTGGTTCAAGACCGGCGTGGATTGCTAGTTTTGGCTTTGTTATTGTTTGGGTTTGTTATCTTGGTGTAAATCTTTTAGGTCAAGGGCTTCATAGTTATGGTTTTCTTCAAGTTTAAAAGCTTTTCAAAGTGAGACAAAAAATAAAACTAAAAAGAAGAATCTAATTTCAGTCTTTAAAGCATAGAGCAGAGATTGCTCAAATTTTTTGTTATTTTTTCTCTTTACGAGAAGCTTCGTTTGGCTTATACTAAACATAAAAATATGTAGAAAACACAAATCCTTTTGTATACATTTTTTTCCTCACTCTTGAGTTTTCTTTCTATTTTTTATTTTTGAAGTTTATTCAATACAAAAACTCATCTTTTTTAATTTTTTTCCAATTTTACCAAAGTACTTATCAAGTTTTTCGAATTTGGCAATTGTTGCGGTAAAATTTCTGAAAATACAGACAACATGAAGATAATAGGAAAAACTCAAAAAGAAAAAAATTCTTAGCTTACTAAATTACTGAAGATATTAAGTAGGCAATACTACTAATTAAACTATTATTACGGAGAAATTTATGGCAGTCCCTAAAAAACGAACATCAAAAATGAAAACAAGATTAAGAAAAGCACAATGGAAAGCACAAGCTAATAAAGAAGCAGCAAAAGCTCTTTCAAAAGCGAAGACAGTGATTAAGTCATTATTAGTGGAAAGTCAAAATAACCAAGAAAATTCTACTGATTAGATATTTTTTAACTAAATGGAATTTATAGTTTCTTTCCAGTTTTTTTCTTCTCTTTTCCAAATTCGAACCAAATTGAGCAAAAATGAAAATTTTAGTGCAACATGTTTAAATTTGGGAAAGAGAAGAAAATGGTATCAAAAACATGTCCAATTTTTTTAGCAAAATTTTGTATGCGATCGGAACTTTTTTATGAATAATATGTTTTCTATAATTAATTCAAAGTTTTATGCATATTCTAAAAACTTGAACTTCTTAAGTAATTTCAAATCATCTTTTTTTATAAATTTGATTCTAGTTTCTTATTTATTTTTTCTTCTCCTTTTACCACTAATTGTCTTATTTTTATTGATTGCTCAAAATAATTGGCATGAGGTTTTTAGAAAAGCAACAGATCCTATAGCAATATCTGCTTATCTTTTAACAGTTCAATTAGCTTTGTATGCGGCTCTAGTCAACACTATCTTTGGTTTCTTGATCACTTGGATTCTAACACGCTACAATTTTTCTGGAAGAAAATTACTTGATGCTGCTGTCGATCTTCCTTTTGCTTTGCCAACGTCTGTTGCTGGTCTTACACTAGCTACCGTCTATGGTGATCAGGGTTGGATTGGCAGTATTTTTAATTCATTTGGTTTACAGATTGTTTTTACGAAAGGTGGTGTTTTGTTAGCAATGATTTTTGTTTCATTTCCATTTGTGATCCGGACTTTACAACCAGTTTTACAGGAAGTTGAGCAAAGTTTAGAAGAAGCAGCTTGGTCTTTAGGTGCTTCATCCTGGCAAACTTTTGTAAGAGTGATTTTACCCACACTTTGGCCAGCACTTTTTACAGGCTTTACATTAAGTTTTTCTCGAGCACTTGGTGAATTTGGTTCCATTGTTATGATTTCTTCAAATTTACCTTTCAAAGATTTAGTCGCTTCGGTTTTAATTTATCAATCATTGGAACAATATGATTATTTAGGTGCATCCGTGATCGGTGCAGTTGTTTTATTAATTGCCCTTTTCACACTTTTAATTATTAATGCTTTTCAATCTTTGAAAGCCCGACTCTAAAAGTCTAAAAATAAAACTAATCATTTATCTTCCCAAATTTGAAAAATTTGGGACTAAATTTGCTAACTAAATTCTCTTTCACATTGTAGGAGTTTAGCTTTTCTAAAAAAAAGCTACTGTTTTCAACTACGTTTTTTTTAATTGGAATAATTTTAAAACAACGCAAGTACTAAAAAATTCTTTGAATTTTTCCATCCCCTCCAATGAGAAAGAATTTAGAAACCCTAATTCATTGAAATGTTTATAGAAAACCCCTAATTTATGTCTTTTGTTACTTTAATTCGAGATTATGTAGAAACTCTGAATACACTAAGTCAATCTGTAGGTTCAGATTTGACAGCCAATCAATTTGTTTCAGAAACTTTCCTTTATGTACTCCAAACAATTAAAACAGGACTCTTTTATGTCCTGAGTTTTCAATGGATTCGAGATTTTACTCTCTTACCTATTGTTTTACCTACAATTTCTACTTCGATTCTCAAAGAAACTTTTTTCTTAGAAACACCATCACAGGTTTTTTTTGATTTCTTAGAAATACCGGATCTTCATGAGAATAAATTCCTTTTAGGTTTTTTAAATAGCTTTTTTTTAAGTTTACCTCTGTCTATTGTTTCTATTATTGCTATTAGACGTCTTCTTATTCAAGGAATTCCTTCAGCTGTGTATACAATCAGCGGCTATTTAATTGGTCAGGTTGTTTTTTTAGGATGCACAATTTTTGGTATTCGACAAATTCTTATTCCCTGGTTAACTTTAGAACCTCTAAGTTATGTTGTTGGGCTTATCATTGTTTTTCGATTAATCTATTCGATGACAAATGAATTTTTAAAACCTCTAAACGGTTGGTTTTTACCACAATATAAATGGTATTTTCTCAGTAGTTTTGTTTTAGCTTGGTGTGATCATACATCAATTTTTCAATATCTTGGAAATATCGCAGCGAGTTCAAATGTCACATGGTTAGAAAATTTCTCTAGTTCCACTTCTGTTTCAAGCTTTTTAAACCACTTTATTTATTTAGTTGGAATTTTAGTTGGGTCTGGTTTTTTTACAGCTTTGTGGGGTATCTTTTTTTTACAAGTAAAAAATTGGTGTATTTCTTATACTCCGCTTTTTTTAAGTTCATTTATTCAATTAATTAATAAAACAAGCTTTGTAATTGTTTTAGCATTAAGTTTAACTTCAATTCCATTTTACGCTTATGATTATTTGCTTACTGGACCACTAGGTTTTGTATCACAAGATAGTTTATTTCAACAAACTTTATTTGAACAAAGAAATGAACAAATTAAAGCATATAATCCACAATTATCTGATCGCGAAACGAATTTTAAATATCTTCATATTGATGTCAGTCCATTTGATCGTGGAGATTATTTAGTTTATTCAAGTAGTGACTCACCATTAAGTTTTGAAGAATTAAATTATCGAGGAGAATACGATTGGACAAATCGAATTAATCAGCTTAATTCGGTAGAATCACGAAGTAGTTTTTTTAGTTTATCTAAAATTCTTAAAAAGCAAAAGAAGCCTGCTTCAATCCCTACAGTTCAAACACAAATGTCTCAATTAGAACAACAAAATTCTTTTTTTTCAGAGAAAGATGGTGTATCAAAACTTCCATCTTGGCAAGGTTTTGAAGCAGGAGATTTTGAAGGTGATCTAACTCAGGAAGGTTGGGAACGATTTAATGAAAATTATATTGCAGGGACTCCTGATATGATTTATCAGCAACTTTATAATTCAAGCTTCCCTCGAGACTTTTTAAGAACAGAAGCACGAGTACACCAAGATATTGAACAGCAATTTAAACAGAAATATTATTCAAATCCAATTTATAAAGGTTTATTAACTTTAGATATTGATCTGTTTTTAAAACGTCAACCAAAAAGTTTTCAACTTAGTGGGCAGCATCAGGCTGATTTATATCAAAAACGACAAAGTCTTGAATCCTATTTTAATTCAATACGAGAATATTCAAATCTTCCTTACAGTGAAGCTTTTGATCTTGTTTTTGATGGTGCAAGAAGTTTTTCAAATAAAGCTTATAATCAGCAATTTAAAGGGACATGGCGTTCTATACGTCGATTATTTGCTCTCACACCAACCGAAAATAATAAAGCAACTATCTTAACCTTTGATCAACCTTTATATCAATCAAGCGAAAATCAATCATCTTTATATCATGAAGAATTAGGAACTGTAGTTGATAAAGATCAAATCTCTTCTCAAAATTCCAATATCGTTAAAACAACAGATTTTGTTAATAAACCATTATATGCTGGTTGGGATGAAAAAGGACGAAAATTTGTCATTACTAATAAACTTCTTTCTAGAAGATTCGCCGGCCATAAAATTAAAATTGAACCTGAAATGAAGAAAAAGTTTTCTCGAAATGAGTCAAAACAAGCTGAAGGGAAACTTGAATTTAAATTTACAACCTGGCCTTTAAAATCTCCAGAAACTCAACCAAATATTTCGTCGCAAACACTCTATAAACCTGCTGATGAAAATATACTTAAATTGTTTGGTTGGGATGTCAATGAACG
>Ga0315908_10000083_pt1 | contig 75107 bp, 69 predicted proteins | sample LakEriMetagenome_12_FD_203520 | JGI IMG/M metagenome (GOLD analysis project Ga0315908, IMG submission 203520) | Freshwater fungal communities from buoy surface, Lake Erie, Ohio, United States - Buoy 4 MA124 | ecosystem: Environmental > Aquatic > Freshwater > Lake > Lake biofilm | place: USA...
AAACGCTTACCGAGGCTCTGCCTTATTTGCAGCGTTATGCGGGCAAGACATTTGTCGTAAAATATGGCGGCCATGCGATGGGCGATGCCGGTCTGGCGCGCGATTTTGCGGACGATGTTGTGCTTTTGAAAGCTGTCGGTATCAATCCCGTCGTCGTGCATGGCGGCGGGCCGCAAATCGGCGCCATGCTCAAAAAATTGGGCGTTGAAAGCCAATTTGTCGATGGTTTGCGCGTCACCGATGCGGAAACGGCCAAGATCGCCGAAATGGTGCTTTCGGGTGCCATAAACAAAGAACTGGTCGGCTGGATCAACGCTGCTGGCGGTAAAGCGCTTGGCATATCCGGCAAAGACGGCGGCTTTGTTACCGCAACGAAGGTTCAGCGGACGCAGAAAGATCCAGACAGCCATATCGAACGCAATATCGATTTGGGCTTTGTCGGCGAACCAACAACGGTCGACCGCAGCGTCATTGATACGATCAGCGCCGCGGGCATGATTCCGGTTATCGCGCCCATTGGCGTTGGCGCAGACGGGCATACGTACAACATTAACGCCGACACTATGGCGGGCGCAGTGGCGAGTGCGCTTGGCGCATCGCGGTTGTTCCTTTTAACCGATGTTGCAGGCGTGCTCGACAAATCGGGCCAGCTGCTGACCGATCTGGATCCTGCGGCGATTGCCAAGCTGCAAAGTGATGGCACGATTAGCGGCGGCATGATTCCCAAAATCCAGACCTGCGTTGATGCAGTGGAATCGGGCGTGGACGCAGCGGTCATCCTCGACGGGCGCACCAGCCATGCGATGTTGATCGAAATGTTCACTGTGAAGGGTGCGGGCACGCTTATTCATAAGTGATATAGGCTATTGCTGTTTTGGGGTGTTGATACAGCGCCTTGGCTCGGCTAATCGCTCAGGCCAGACTTATCCGGAGAATTTCATGCTTCTCGCGCTCATTTCCATTATTGGCTATCTGATGTCGATCCTGTCGACGGTGGTCATCGTTCAGTTTATCTTGAGCCTGCTCATCGCGTTTAACGTCGTCAGCCTTTCGAACAATATCGTCTCGTCCATCTGGCAAGCGTTGAATGTCATTCTTGACCCGTTTTTGAGGCCGATCCGCAAAATCCTGCCCGACACCGGCATGATTGATTTTTCGCCAATGGTGTTGCTGATCGGGCTGCGCATTCTCCAGATGCTTCTGGCGGGCCTTGCCAGTGATATCTCAATGGCGGGCATGTGAGCACGGCTATGATCATTGACGGCAAAGCCTTTGCCGCTAATTTGCGCCAACGGATCGCAGCGTTAGTCCCTGCTTTTGTAGCCAAAACAGGCAGAAGCCCCGGTCTCGCGGTTGTGCTGGTGGGCGAAGACCCCGCAAGCCAAGTCTATGTCGGGTCCAAGAAAAAGGCGACTGTCGAAGCGGGAATGGAAAGCTTTGAACATAAGTTGTCCGCGTCGGTTTCGCAGGATGAACTGATCGCATTGGTGGAAACACTCAATGCCGATCCGGCTGTTGATGGCATCTTGGTTCAGCTGCCCTTGCCAGCGCATATGGACGACAAGGCAGTCATTGCCGCGATTGATCCCGCCAAGGATGTCGACGGGTTCCATGTGGTCAACGCAGGGCGACTTGCGGTGGGTGAGGATGCTTTTGTGCCCTGCACGCCGCTCGGCTGCCTGATGCTCTTAAAAGACCATATGGGCGATTTGTCGGGCAAAAATGCCGTCGTGATTGGACGGTCCAACATTGTTGGCAAACCAATGGCGCAATTGTTGCTCGCGGAAAATTGCACTGTCACCATCGCGCACAGCCGCACGCAGGATTTGCCCGATGTGGTGCGCCGCGCGGATATTGTTGTCGCAGCCGTCGGCCGCGCTGAAATGGTGACCGGCGACTGGTTGAAACCGGGCGCAGTGGTCATCGATGTCGGTATCAACCGCCTTGCGCCCGCGGATGGGCAAAGCAAGGGCCGGCTGGTCGGTGACGTTGCCTTTGATGATGCCCTCCGTCATGCTGGCGCGATCACACCTGTGCCCGGCGGCGTTGGCCCCATGACTATTGCGTGCTTGTTGCGCAACACTCTGGTCGCCGCGCATCGCCGTGCAGGGATCACAGTGCCGGAAGGTATATGACGTCATGAAACCCGTTTTCGCCCTGATACTTGTTGCGGCGTTGACGGGTTGCGCCTCTGGCCCGCGTCCAGAGTTTCGCACGTTCCAACCCAAGATTGCCAATCCAAGTGCGATCATCGCGGCGGACATTGGTTTTAACCAGCTTGCCCAACAAAAGGGCCAATGGACGGCATTTCGCGAAACGGCTGCGAAGGATGCGGTGATGTTTGTGCCGCAACCTGTGGCCGCGTCCGAATGGTTAAAGGGCAAGGCTGATCCGGCAGTATCGGTGAAGTGGCAACCGCATAAGGCATTCATGTCCTGCGACGGCAAAACCGGCGTCACGACAGGTGCATGGCAGCGGCCCGATGGCTCGACTGGTTATTTCACTACCGTGTGGGAATTTGTCGAAACGAACAATCGCGGCGATGGCGAATGGAAATGGGTGCTGGATCATGGCGTCGTGCTGACCGCGCCGCGCATGGCGAAGGAAATGATTGAGACCAAGGTTGCGAGTTGCAAGGGCCGTGCGCCTGCGACGCTGGTGGCGCCACCCGAGGGCGCGAAAATGAAGATCGGTTATGCGCGGGATCAGTCACTAAGCTATAGTTGGGTCGTGCACCCAAATGGCGCGCGCACCATTGAAATCAAATTGTGGAACGGTGAAGCGACGGAGACCGTGATTACCGATCAGGTGGCCGCTTCATTATGATGGAGCTGTTCCTCTCGGCCTTCATCACATTTTTCGTGGTGATCGATCCTCCGGGATGCGCGCCAATTTATGCGAGCCTGACCAAAGGCGCAAATGCCGCGCAGCGCCGCAATATGGCGTTTCGCGCCGTCATCGTCGCGTCGGGCATATTGTTGGTGTTTGCATTGTTTGGCGAACAATTGCTCTCGGCACTGCACATTGAACTGAACAGCTTCCGAATCGCTGGCGGCATCATGCTGTTTCTCATCGCCATCGACATGGTTTTTGAAAAGCGCACGGAACGCCGCGAAGAACGCGCGCAGAAAATCCTCGACACCCCCGAAATCGAAGACGTCTCGGTCTTTCCCATGGCCATGCCGATGATTGCTGGGCCAGGCTCCATCGCATCGGTCATGCTGTTGATGTCGCAAAATAGCGGCGTTGATCGCGCAGGCATGGTCCTTGGCGCGCTTGCCACCGTGCTGGTGCTCACCTTGCTGGCGCTTCTGGCTGCTGGTCCGATCATGCGGGTGCTGGGCGCAAATGCAGAGGCTGTTATCACACGGCTTCTTGGCGTGCTCCTCGGCGCGCTTGCGGCGCAGTTTGTTATTGATGGATTGCGCGCAAGCTTTGTTGGCTGATTATTGGAGCGTTACCCGGTCGTCCGATCCGTCATGGCGTCCGAAAAACTGCATCAATTGAACGATCGTATCTGCGCGGTCTGACAAGCCCCGTGCCTCCAACAATGCCTGTTTTGCGGCACAGTCAAATGGCGCGATTTGGGCGATGGCGTTGACCAACGAATAATCATCCAGCTGCGACACCGCACTCCAATCGACACTATAGCCCTGCGCTTCGGCAAAGCGGCGCGATTCGATTTCGAGTGAGGCGCGTTCCGCCAGCGATAGGGCATCGCCAATTTCGTCCTCTTCCCACAGCTCGGCTTCGACCTGCCGAAAGCTGGTGGTGACATTCAGCTCATTCACGATCGAAAAGCGTTGCACGCCTTCCAGAATGATATTGTACCTGCCATCGTCGAGCGCCTCCACATCGTGGATGCGTGCAAGACAGCCGACGGTGAACAGCGGCGGGTTGGTGCCCTGTCCCTTTGGCTGGATCATGCCGATTTTGCGGTCACGCGCCAGCGAATCGCCGACAAGGTCACGGTAGCGTGGTTCAAAAATATGCAGGGGCAATTGCATGCCCGGAAAAATAATGGCCCCAGTAAGTGGGAAAATCGAGATACGGCGCGTGGTCATCCGAACAAGATCGCAGACAATTTACGGCGTGTTGCCGACACCCATGGGTCCTCAAGACCAATGACGGCAAAAATTTCCAGAAGCCGTGCCTTTGCCGCGCCTTCATTCCATTCGCGGTCGGCGGCAATGATATGCAGCAACGCTTCGGCTGCGCCATCGCGGTCACCAGCCGCCATTAACGCATTTGCGAGATCAAGCCGCGCTTGATGGTCTTCGGGCGCTGCATCAACGGCTGCTTTCAAACCAGCCAGTTCTTCGGGCGGGACAGCGGCGGCGGCAATGCTCAATATCGACCCCGCCTTTTCTAGCGCAGGATCGGCCCGCAGTTCTTCGCTCAGGCTATCATAAACCGCCTGCGCCTCTTCCAGACGGCCAATAGCAGCCATAGTCCGGATAATGCCCGACAACGCTGCGGGATGCTCTGGCGATATCGTCAGAGCCTCTGCAAACAGCCCATAAGCCTGCTCAGCATCATCATGCGCCAAAAGATCTTCTGCAGCTTCCACCAGCGGCAACAGGGCCGCTGTGGGGTCATCCGCAACCGGACCTGCCGATATCGGCAATTTCTCAAGCAGCTGGTCCAGCATTTGCTTCAACTGCGGCTCTGTGCGGGCTGGCGATAGGTCGGCAACAGGCTGTCCCTGAAAAATGGCATAGACGGTGGGAATCGAACGCACCTGAAACTGCGACGCGATGAACTTATTTTCGTCGACATTGACCTTGGCCAAAACGACGCCGCGATCTGCATATTCTGCCGCAACCTTTTCCAATATTGGCGTCAATTGCTTGCATGGGCCGCACCATTCGGCCCAGAAATCCAGAATCACCAATTTGTCCATCGACGGCGTAACGACGTCGTTCCGGAATTGCTCAACGGCTTTTTGCTCGTCGGTGGTAAGGCCCATCGTCGCCACTGCATTCTCCATTCCACAGGATTCGTTTCGCCCCTATGTGGGCAAAGAGATGGGTTTCACAATAGAGGCATTACCCCAGTTTTCGTAAAAAGCCGATATTTGGGGCTTGCGGGGGAATATACCCCATGCTAACGGCGCGCCTCACCCGTCAGGATTTAAAGAACCTGACCGCCAGAGCGGGCGTAGCTCAGGGGTAGAGCACAACCTTGCCAAGGTTGGGGTCGAGGGTTCGAATCCCTTCGCCCGCTCCAGTTTTCCTAGGAAAATCAACGGTTTAGAAAATCACTTCCCAGCGGGAGGTGTCGATTTTGCTGTGTTCGGATCGTGTTCGGATTTTCGGGAGAATGTTCGGATTTCCGGAGGTTCGGATTCACGGGAATCTCCAACGATAAACGAAAGTGCTGCTATTTCAGCATTAGCCGTCACGAAGCTGCTGGCGGTAAAATCGGTATGGACTGAGAAGATCCTGTTCCCCAAACGAGAAAAAGATAGCATGTTCGGATTCGAAATTGGTGGGGTTTGGGGAAGTCGGTGCCGGTATCTTCTGCAAAAATTGACGTTGGCGGGCAGGAAACCGCTAAAAGCACAATCATAGCATCAAAGACGTTCCGTGAGGGAGCGATCTACCTTTACCAGCGCTCTGACTTCAAAAGGCCAACATGGCTCTGCCGGATCAAGGTCCCCAACACCAAGGGATACGTTAATCGCAGCACCGGCACGGGCGACGAGCATCAAGCATTCAAGTATGCCGAAGACCTCTACAACCAGCTTCTGGTCAAATCGCTCACTGGTGAAACGGTGGTCGGCAAGCGCATGGGACCTGCCATCGAGGCCTATGTCCGCAGGATAGAGCCCGAAAAGGGACGTCTATCGATCCGCTACAAGATTCTGCTGATGAACAGGATCAAGCCTCATTGGGCCAAAAAGATGTTCGAGGATCTATCTCCAGCGATGATCTCAAAGCTGGTCGACAAGCTGATCGAGAACGCCCGTGACGGTAGGCTGTCCCCCAACACGATCAAGCGGATTTACTCGGACCTGAAGCACTTCTTCCAGTGGTGCATTGATGAGGGGTATCTGGATCGGTTGCCAAGGTTCCCCAAGACAAATGGCGATGCGGCAAGGAGACCGCATTTCGATCCACGAGATTGGAGTAGGCTGACCCGTAACCTGCGGGAATTCGTCAAGATCGATAACAAGGCGGTTAAACGGGACCGCATGATGCTGAGGGATTATGTTCTCATCCTTGCGAACACGGGCATTCGTGTCGGCGAGGCTCGGACGTTGAAATGGCGAGACATCCGAGAAGTGGCGGTAAGTGACGACGTTCCCTCCAACATCGTACTGACCGTATCTGGCAAGACTGGCAAACGTGAGGTCGTTTCAGCCTCGCCTGACATCAAAAAGTACCTGAAGCGGATACATGATCTGCGGATCGAGGAGCTGGCGACTGAGGAAAATCCCAAAACCAAGCTTGACCCTGAAAGCTTGGTATTCTGCCACAAGGATGGCAGCGAAATCGGTTCCTTCAAAAAGTCCTTCGCCGCCTTGCTGAAGTCCGCCAAGGTTGAGCGGGACACGCACGGACAGATCCGCACCTTGTACTCCCTGCGGCACACCTACGCTACGTTCCGCCTGCAAAACGGCGTACACCAGTTCACGCTTGCCAAAAACATGGGAACCTCGGTTGCCATGTTGGAGCAGTATTACGGCCACACCTCGAACATTACCTCAGCCGATGAGCTGACCAAGCGGGTGAGGAAGACCACGGCAGGAACAAAATCGACGCTTAGCTGGCTTGAGGATTAGCCCGTGGACCTTTTGACGAACTGACCGGACCCGGCGGCATCAACCAAAGGGAGATGTCACCATGGAATTGAAGTTCGTAGCCACCGCCAAGCCGAAGCAAATTAACGCAGCCGTCCAGCGCCGCCAAAAACTAATTGGGAGGATCGATCAGCAGGTTGGATACGTCCGGCAGATGATCGAGGGCAAGCAGCCTCGAGCCGCTTGGGCCTGGCAGGATGAGGCGGGCACATATTTCCTGCCCATCAAATACGGTCGTCAGACGCTGGAGTTGAAGAAGGGGATGCAGGCCGTACAATGTGCCGATCTCGATCATGTAGAGAATGCCCTTTGCACGATCAGAGCCATGGTCTGGCAGGGAGAATTTGATGAATTGCTGGCTAAGGCGTCCAGTGAGATCAGAGGTAAATTCAAAAAATCATGAACGGATATGGGGGCAGGAAACTGCCTCCTTTTTTAATTGGATAGATAATCCAGCGCTCCTGTGGCGATTTTCGATTTTTATTCGCCGCTGCGCCGCTCAAAAATCCTGAACAGATAAATACGAGATAAATACCTCATATTTATCGGAAAACGGATTCTAAAGGTGCAAGGGAAAGATCTACATTTAATCAGAAAAGCTTTTAGGGACTGGGTCAATCTAGATAGCTGGCAGTCGCCTTGCGCCATCACGCTGACACTGCGGCAAGCCATTTTCATTGAAGGCGATAATGGACGAATCCGCCAATCTCTTACCCAACAGGAGGCGTCCCAGAATTTCCGACATTTCATGAACCGGCTCAATCGCTCGGCCTTTGGCAAGGCAGCGCAACGGTTCGGCAAAGGACTGGCAGTTGTGCCAATCCTTGAAGGCGGGTCCGGCAAGCGCTTGCACTACCATACCATCATTGATTGTCCGGCAAAGTTCGGTGGGGAATTCCATGCCGAGATCCTCCGCCACTGGAAAGCCACCGATTGGGGGTATCACCAGACCGACTGCCAGCATGGTGCTGATCAAGGCTGGCTTAACTATATCACGAAGTTCAGAGACAAGGCTGACTTCGTGGCATCAATAGACTTGATGAACCTTCGTCTCCCGTGATCGCAGGGTACAGACCCCTTTCACTCATCAAGCCATTTCTACCTGATCCCAAAGGACCGAGCAGCAACGGTCCTTGATCAATAAATATAACCTAAAAACACAATGCTAAATTAGACCAAATAACCAAAGGAAACCGCTCATGGACGAGACGCAGCTGACCAATTTTAATGTACCCCTTCCAACACGAAAAAGGTTCGATGCCATCTGTCGCGCAAGCGGCAGAACGAGGACGTCAGTCCTCGTTGAGTTAATGACCGATCATATTTTGAAGGAAGGGAGGCGGCTCACCGATCAGCAATCAGAGCTAGAACAAATCGATGCTGCAATCGGAAAATCCCGGTCTGTGAAGCGATTTTCGGATTGGGGGTATCCCGATGGAAACCCACACCCGCCAGCCCGTCTCGGCCGTTCAGATCAAGAATTCGACCTGCCTGAACCGCTGAGGTCGGATGGCTGGGATGGGTGGTGAGATAGGATTTTCACACACCGCCTCACGCTGTAATAAGCACGGTCAGATCGAATTCGGATAGAACTTCATAGTCGGCGTTGGCAGCCAACTGCTCAATATGCTTGACCATATCTTCAGCATCCTCGTCTAGCGGGTCGCACTCACCAATGAACCTTGAGATAAAGCACTTGCCCCTTACGGATGCATCTATCTGAGAATCGCCTTCCTCGGCTAAGTGATCTGACTCTAGATAGTGCAGTGAGCTACTTGGCTCTAACCAGGACAGGAGATTTTCCGTGAAATCGGAAATTTCAAAATCCATATCTTCACCGAAAAGATCCCGAAGTTTCAAATATTCTGAAATGGTTGTAATAATCGAACCATCTTCATCCTCGTCATCTGGATCACTTTTAAGCATTTCCCCCCGGTTTCCGCAGAATACCGTCTCTCCTTTCTGATTTTTTACCAGCAATTGAGACAAGTCAAAATTATCATCGTCAAACTCGCCAACTGCCAAGATGGTCATCAGTTTGGGCACGCTGTGTCGATCGTACACATTGTTGATCGACGCTGGATCTAGGTCAGATATGTCGCCTGAGATCACAAGGTCGATGATGGTGTCTGCAGTCATTCGATTCCCTTCCGGTGAATGAGACTGCCACCCGACTCGGCGGCAATCAATTTTGGATATTTATCGTAGCTTTAATCTTCATCCTCATCATCTTCATCACGGAATTCGACGTCCTGTTGCGACCCATCACTTAAAATGGCTCTGAATTCTGAAAATTTTGGATCGCCCCACGCGAACTCAATTTCGTTTTCATCATAATAGACTGTAAAAACTTCATACATTTCGTTGTGGAATTCTAATCTCTCCATTTCAAGGGACAGCTTTGATGGGTCGTAATCACCGTCAATGATGATTTCTTCCGATTCGAATTTCCCGTGCTCTTCGCTTACCAGGCTATTTGCCGAGAGCCTCGTGACGCTAGCATCTGGGCAGTTCTCAGATTTGAGGCAAAGTGTGTCAACTTCCTCGTCGTCCACGAAGATCCAGCCAGATACGACGCCTGTTATGGTAGAACAGTCCTCCTGAAACACTTCTTCGTCGACGCCGGTTTCAATTGCTTCTTGGGCCTCATCTTCACTGACCTCGAGATAATCAACTCGCACATAGCGCCCATAGAATTTTAACTTCTTTGTCATTCGGCCAATCCTGCATCCCTTCAACATAAGGAGATTGCCACGCCAATCGGTGGCAATCAATTGCGATTATTTATCTAGCTTAGACACACCAAATCCCGTTGCCAGACCCCCAGATCGGTTGGACCCGTCACACACAAACCAGCGTATGTGTGTGACGGAGAAGCGGGAGCATGGCTCGATATGTGGCATATTTCAGGGTCTCGACTGAAAAGCAGGGTAAGTCGGGCCTTGGCCTTGCCGCACAGCACTCTCTGATTGAACGTTTCCTATCAGACGGTGATGAAGTGATCGCCGAATATGTCGAGATCCAGTCGGGTAAGAATGACGAGAGGGTTGAGCTATGGAAAGCCATCAATCACGCCAAACGCAATGATGCCAAGCTGCTGATCGCCAAGCTCGACCGCTTTTCCCGCAAGGTCAGCTTCATTGCATCAATAATGGAGCAAGGGATCGGACTGGTCGTCGCCGAGATGCCGAATGCAACAGACTTTCAGCTACACATCTTTGCCGCTCTGGCGCAGGAGGAACGACGCCTGATCTCCGAGCGTACCCGCAATGCACTTGCTGAGGCAAAGAAGCGGGGTGTGCTGCTCGGTAAGAACGCCAAAGTACTCGCTATTCGCAATCGTGAGGAGGCAGATAGCCGAGCTGGAGCATTACAACCGCTCATCCAGCCGATGATAGAGCAGGGTTTGTCACTGTCGGAGATGGCCCGCAGATTGAATGCAATGCAGATCCGGCCGTTTAGGGGAAAAAGCTTCTATCCTGAGCAAATCAAACGCCTGATCGCTCGGTTGCCGTGAGCATGTTGACTGTTAAATGCGGGCAATGAACGGGCAATCAGCAGTCTCAGCTGCCAGCAGGTCGATATGGCCCTTAGATTGGACGATAAACTGATCGACTTCTAGGTCTGGAAACTGCCTCGTCAGCTTTGACAGAGCCAAAAATACATCTGGCGTTGGCGGACACTTTTTGGGTTCAAACGGCTTGCGAGCAGCATTTTCAACATCTGCCCGAGCACAGTCGATTCCAGCTTCCGTAAGGATCTCAGCAAATTCGGTATTCGAGATCTGGTACTGACCCCAAGTCAGGCCAGCTTTTGAATGACGCCATGCAGCACCCAGTGATTGCCGCAGGCGCTTGAGGTCAGGTGCCTTGCGATGAAGGTATCGGGCATCCTGCTCCAATGCGGATTGCGACATCACATAAACGGCAAACTGCCGATAGTCAGACATGGTTTTGAGGCACAGGCGTGGCTGTAAAGCGAATGCTTCCCAGTATCGCCGCATCTCCATGAACTGATCGATATTGTCCCAAGGCTCGGTCGAAAACGCTATGTGGCCATGCGCCTCAGAGAACCTCACTGCATGGGGCTTTCGTTTCCAATCAAACTCCATGTTCAGCCGCTTGGACAGAGATCGGTCAACGAGATCAGCGTCGAACAGGACCATATCCCGCACACCAGTTTTCACCTTCATCGGGATCATATCGTCGGGCGAGCGATCGAAGAACATCTCCACGATCCGCTGGTTTTGTAGCCAGACGTCATCAAAATGATGCGGGAGGTGAATGCCGCCCTTGGCGAGGACAACATTGGATTTGTCATCGGCAGCACCACCGCCCTGCTTAAGCGTTGCCTGACCACGGGTGCGCCAGCCAAGCAGTTGTCTCACCCTGTGCTTGACCTCTAGCACGGTAGGGTCGCCAGTCAGGCGGTGGCGGCTTTGAGCATAGAGATTGACCAATGGGCCTTGGGAAGCGGTTGCAATGTCTGGCTCAGAGGCGTTGGTCAAAAATCCATCAGTCGTGCAGCTGAAAACGCATACGTTCTCAGGCAAACCGTTGATAACCTCGCCCAGCACTGCCCGAACAAACGACGTGATGTAGGCTGCGTAATAAGGATTTGTGATCTTGCTCGGTGGCAGCTCTGCCATCTCACCAGCCTTGAGGTCGAACACCCGCTTTTTCTGCAAACCCTGGGCAGTTTTGCCATAAGTCGAGTTGCTGAGTTCCTTCCAAAAAAGGTTCTCCAACGATCCTTTCGGGAACGATGAACGTTTCTGCACGCACATGCCGATAAAATCGCCGAAGATGTGTTTTGATGGATCAGTCGGCACAACGACACCGTGCCGTATCTTCAGCTTAGCCCCCAATGATCTGGCCAGCGCAATTTCTGGAGCTGCGCAGTTCGATAGTCCCTTGCGTGGGAAGATCAGGCCATTGTCAGTTCGGACAGGCATGGTCGGAAAGCGGACCGACTTGGGGAACTCGAACTCAACGTTTGCCACACCCAGCGAGAGGCAAGTAAAGTCTTCAATCTTCGATGTGACAAAAGCACGGTTCCACTCTGGCCTGCCAATGAGAGCCATGGCGGTCGGATAGGCGCTGGAAAGGTCATAGTCTGTCCAGTCGTCATCGAAGCATGGCCCGAACCAGAACTGTTCATTACGTCCGCCGTGGTAACACTCGGTGGCGAGTGGCAAGTGCCATGCGACTTCTTGCTGATCGACGATGCGCTCGGTCTTGCGGTAATAACCTAACCGCTTGTCGTAGATACGCTCCTTGATCTTTTCCTTACCAAGCAGATCAAGTGAGGCACCCGCCCACTGCTCGTCCCAGTTCTTCAGCAAAAGATCAACGCCGATGCCGGTCAACGTGGCTGGGATTTTGTTAGTATTGAACAGGTCCCGGCTCTGCTCGAGCATCTTATCGATGTAGCGGACGCAGATGACGGCATCTGTCAGGGCATAATGATCGAACAGCACAGGATTGTCTCGCATCAGGCAATCCATGTTCTCCTTATACCACTGCTCCTTGTCAGGGTTAGGATCGAGCGTAATCTTCTCCTGCCCGACAAGCTCGCCCAATGCCTTTAGCCCTTTCGAGGTGGCAGGCGTCAGCAGCATCGTGTCCCTTAGTAGGATTTTGAGGTCGACATGATCGCCATCGGGGAAATCGTAAGTCAGCCCTATGTGGCCATCGATCGACAAAAACGTGTTGCGGACGCTCGACATCATCTGCGTCAGGTCTTGGAAATCTGAAAATGCCGGGATGTCGGCTCGTGTAAAATGGCCAACCAGATAGATGCGGGTTGGAACCGCATTCACCGTTCCATTTCGAACGCCGCTCGCCACCGCAAACATGATGACATCAGCAAGGCTTAGACGTTCTCTATCTCCATTTGGAAAACATACGCCGCCCCACTCAGGCGTGGCTGCATCGCCTGCGGCAGGATCATAGAGTTTGCAGTAGACCTGATAGGAAAGGATTTGATTCTTCGCCAACCCGGCCCTGATTTGGTCATTTGACAGTGGCTGTTCGGGGGTCTTATATTCGGTATCGAACCCGATCACCATGAACGGTTCGGACGCCTTGCGGCGACGATCAGCACCTCCGTAAAAGTCATCCCTCTCCACCCATATTGGGGTTTTACTGAGGGTTAGATCACTGTTCCTGACAGTGACCTCTGATCGATTATGGCATCTGATTTTGTCAGCCATGGCCTACCCTCGGTTCCAATTGGAACGAATTGCTATTCATCTTCTGTCTTATCCCGGCGTTTCGTTGGCAAGGGAACAGGAAAAACGCCTCTGCCAACACCATCGATGATCATTTCGGCATGACGGAGCTTGCGACTGGCGGCCGCCGTCAGAGAAGCTTTGGCATGGGCGTCGTTTTCAGCCAACGCGTAGGCGGAGCGATCACCAATGCGTGCAAGCTGAGCGATCTTCCAAAGCGGCTCCTTGGGGTTGTCGCGGCGCAAGGTATAGCACTTCAACACCTTCTCGATGGAGTCGGTCTCGGGGATTGATAGAAGCTTGTAGCGGGCCTTACTCTCTGAAAGACGCTTTTGGCCACGCTTGCGGCCGTGATGTTCGCGAATAACCTTGCCTAGCCGTTTGGATATTTCTCTGCGGGAATAGGCCATTGGGATGGAGATCAGCAGGACCTCATCCTCAATCCCTTTATCGAGAAGTTCGAGGACCTGTTCTTTTGAAAGGGCTTCTACCTTAGCGGGGGCGTGAGGTTCAGCGAACAGCACTGCTCCACGCGTAACCCCATCAGCGTTCCTGAGCTGCCACCATTCCTTGAAGTCAGTGGCATGGACGTCACTAAAGTCCTGATACAGCGCTTTGTATTTGCCTCTCCCACCGTTCTTGCAGGTCTCGGCATAACCTTCGTGAAGCCGTAAGAACGCCCACCAAAAATAGTATGCGCTTTGGTTCCAAAAGACCCCTTTTCTGCCCTTGGCATCCCCGAAAACCGGGGCTTTTGTCATGAAGGGAGCGGGGCGCTTGGGATCAATCATAACGTCTTAATAGTACATTTTGTACGCTCATGCCATTAATATCTGATCTGGCCTATTTTCAAAAAATCGAACGGCGATCTTGCGGTTCGGTAGGATTGAAAGGCTACACACATGGAAAACACATTCTTGAACACGCAGCAGGATATCGTGCCTGCTGCCAACGCAATCACGATCTCGCCTGCGGTCGAGCAATACGTTCAGCGTTATCGCCACTATGCTAAAAATACGGTTGAGAGCATTCTGAAGCTCGGAGAGACTGTACTTGAAGCCGACTCAAAGCTCTCTCGGCTTGAGGTAATCATTTTCTGTCAGGAGGTGGGGATCGAGCACAACGGACCCACGTTCCGCAAATTACGCAAGATCGGACAACAGGCGGATCGGTTCCTGCCTGTCATGGACCGTGTACCGAATAGCTGGACGACCGTTTACGAACTGGCGAAGCTCGAAACCGACAAGTTTGCGACATTGGTCGATACTGGATCGCTGACCGCAACAGCGACGATGAAAGAGCTCCGAGAAATCATCAATGAGGGTCCGAAGCAGTCAGCTGATACGGTTACGTTTACGCTAACGGTCAAGGCTAAGAACCCTGCCCAAGCGGTGGAGATCGACCGAACCCTGGGCGCAGTGGGGGAGCAACTTCAGTCTGCGGTCAGGGTTTCTAACAAGGAGCTGTTTGAGCGCTTTATGGCTGAAGCCCTCGAGGATTACGACCTGCCAGAGGGCTATCTGGAACCTGAAGATCTAGAGGCAGCATAAACGCTAATGGTGGGGGAGTTCAGGCTCTCCCACCGAGCCCCTCGGTCTTCGTGTGTTCTAATTGGAACGCTGCCAATCATAACATCTTAATAGAACATTTTAGTAAGCTCATATGTTCCAATTAGAACGTGGGCTAGTGTGAACATATCGAGAGGCAAACGGGCTTTTCGACAAAATCAGGAGTTCGAAATCATGGCTACAGCATTCAACACCATCATCGCCGACCGTCAGATCAACAATAACCGCAACGCTCGCATGGAGGGTAAAATCATTGCGATGCCGAAGAAGGCACCCGAGCTCGAAATGGATACCGAGAAGCTCCGTAAGATCATGGTCAACGCCTATCGCATCGGTGACACTGAATATGCCGAACGAGCAAAGCGTCGGGTTTGGGAATTGCACAAGGTTGGCGATACAGAGCTGGATCAGCGTTTCGGTGAAGTCATCGCAGCATATGAGACGTTCCTCACCGAACGTAACGATCGTACGACCCGTGCAACCCGGACTTGGCAGAAGGTCCGCAACAAAGGCGTAAAGCAGGCGATCATCGAATGGGTGACGTCAAAGCAGGAACGTCAGGGGTTTATTGATCTCGTTGAAGCTGGATACGGCGATTACACCATTGAAGCACTAGTTATGGCGATGCCTCAGGAGTTTGACGCAGATGTTGTTATGGCGGCACGCAAGAGGCTGGCTGGCTCAGGGATTAATACAAATACACTCAACTGAATCCAAGATTCTTGGGTGTTTAGCGAGGAGCCTTAGGGCTCCTTTTTTTTGTGTAATCAAAATAGAAACCGGGCAATCCCAAACCCCACAAAAGTCCTATTTGCCCGGGAAGAGTCGTTGGCCTCGAACACTGTTTGCCAGCGTTCCAATTGGAACAGGCTATTTTGGCTGAAAGCCTAATCGGCTCTCGTCCTTGATTAGGGACCATGGCAGATTTTGGGCCGGGAGCGGACTGTCCGCTTTATGAGCGGAAACCGGGCAATGCACACGCTCAGCCGGAGAAAATTGAACGAAGTTATCGCCAACAAGTCGGACAATCAGGTAATCGCTACAATTTTACCTTATTTAGCCGTAACGCGTTCATTACCACGGTAAACGAAGATAGCGCCATCGCCGCGCCTGCAAACATCGGCGACATCAGGATGCCGGAAACTGGGTAAAGTGCGCCTGCCGCGACCGGGACGCCAATACCGTTGAACAAGAACGAGAAGAAAAGATTTTGGCGGATGTTGCGCATGGTCGCTTTTGCGAGCGCGCGTGCGCGGACGACGGCGGCGAGATCGCCTTTGGTGAGCGTGATGCCCGCGCTTTCAATCGCAACATCTGTGCCGGTGCCCATTGCCAGGCCGACATCGGCAGCGGCGAGTGCCGGAGCGTCGTTTATTCCGTCGCCTGCCATTGCCACCATTGCCCCAGATGCTTTGAGTTCGCCCACAATGCGTGCTTTGTCATCTGGTTTAAGTTCTGCATGTACACCGTCTAGGCCGCCCACGGCGTCGGCAACAACTTGTGCTGTCGTCGGATTGTCGCCCGTTAGCATGATGACGCGCAGGCCCTGTTTGCGCAGCGCTTCGATTGCCTCGCGCGCGTTCGCACGAATGGGATCAGCTACAGCGACAAGTCCGGCAAGTTTGCCATCGACGGCGACGAGCATCACTCCAGCGCCCGCGCGGCGTCTGCTTTCAGCAACGTCGTTGAGTGGTGCTGGATCGACGCCGATGCGCTGCATCTGCGCAGCGTTGCCGATTACGACGGCGCGGCCGTCGACTTGGGCGCTAATCCCCGCGCCAACTTGAACCTCAAAATTTTCTGGCTCGCCAAGCTTCAGCGTGCGTTCGTTTGCGGCGCTCACAATGGAATGGGCCAGTGGATGCTCCGAGCGCTCCTCGACAGCTGCCGTTAAGGCCAGCAACTCATTCTCATCCATCCCGCCAATTGTCTCGATGGCAATGAGCTTGGGCTTCCCTTCGGTCAGCGTTCCAGTCTTGTCGATAACAAGCGTATCGACCTTCTCGAACGCTTGCAGTGCTTCAGCATGTTTGACCAACACACCTGCGTGTGCACCGCGTCCCGTTGCGACCATGATCGACATAGGTGTCGCTAAACCCAATGCACACGGACAAGCGATGATGAGAACGGCAATGGCATTGAGCAGCGCATGGCCGATACGCGGTTCAGGGCCGACAAGGCTCCAAACCGCAAAAGATGCAATCGCGATGGCAATTACCAAGGGAACGAACCATCCTGAAATCCGGTCTGCCACAGCCTGAATCGGAGCGCGGCTGCGTTGGGCTTCGGCCACCATGCGGACAATGCGCGCAAGCATGGTGTCGCTTCCGACTACTTGCGCTTCCATGACAAGGCTGCCCGTGCCGTTGACAGTTCCGCCGGTCAGCGCGCTGGTCGCTTCCTTTGCTACCGGCAAGGGTTCTCCAGTTAGCATCGATTCATCGACCGATGACCGGCCTTCGATCACAACCCCGTCAACCGGTACCGCTTCGCCCGGACGGACACGAAGATGATCGCCTGTTTGAACGTCGGCTAAAGGAACCTCGGTTTCGGTGCCATCGCCATTGATGCGCCGCGCCGTCTTTGGCGCGAGATTGAGCAGTGCACGGATTGCCTTGCCGGTTGCGGCCCTTGCGCGCAACTCCAACACTTGTCCAAGCAACACCAGCGCCACGACGACACCAGCCGCTTCATAATAAACAGGCACCATGCCGCCGTGCATTCTAAAGGTATCTGGAAATAGACCCGGCGCGAACGTCGCAACCACGCTGTAGAGGAATGCCGCGCCGACACCGATGGCGATGAGCGTAAACATATTGAGCTTGCCCGTGACAATCGACCTCCACCCGCGCGTGAAAAACGGCCAGCCGGCCCACAAAACGATTGGTGCGGTCAGCGCCAATTGAATCCACGGAGAATATGCGGGATCAACCAAATGAATGCCGAGAAATTCTGTTCCCATCGTCAGGATTAGCAAAGGCACTGCTAGAGCTGCCGACACCCACCACCGACGCGTAAAATCAACCAGCTCAGGATTAGGTGCGTCATCGAGCGAAGGCTCTTCAGGTTCCAATGCCATCCCGCAAATCGGGCAAGTTCCCGGACCTTGCTGACGGATTTCAGGGTGCATCGGGCATGTCCACATCACACCGGGTGCGGCAACAGGTTCGGAGCGCGAGCTATTGAAGAGATATTTGGTTGGGTCGGCTGTGAATTTTGCCAGACATCCGGCACTGCAAAAATGAAAATGAACGCCATCATGCGTGGCATGATGTGCCGTGGTCGCAGGATCGACCTTCATCCCGCAAACGGGATCAAGAACTGTTGTCAGACTGTCCGGGCCCGCCGTGCTGCAACATCCACCGAATTTTACGGGATGTGCGGTTTCATGCGTTGTCGTCACGGGTCAGTCTCCAAGTCAGGTCGGGTCGCACCACGTCACGTTGAAACGGGCGGTTCGAGCTTTCCGAGCCATGCGACGAGGCCAAGAATGATAAGGGCGATGCTCAATTCAAGAGCAAGGCTCTTGCGTAACATTGCTAATGCGCGCGATGTTCCGTTGCTGTTCAGTGCGCGGTTGAATTCCGGGGTCAGTCTAAACCGGTTTGCGGCGGCCAGCGCCAACATGACGGCAAACAACAGGAGTTTGACGATCAGCAATTGGCCGTACAGTGTTGTGTGGAGCGTCAGAACGTTTTGCGGACCAACCAGCATCCAGCTATTTACCAAGCCCGAGCCGAAAACCAGCGTGACGGTAACTGTTCCCGCCACCGAAAAACTTTCAAGCAATCTGTGGGTCAGCCGTAAATAGTCTTCGCTAAGGTTTGCTGCGCTGCGAAATAGCATGACAGAAAAAGCGGCAAGCGCACCAAGCCACGCTCCAGCCCCGAGCAGATGGATGATGTCGGCGATAAGATGTGCCGCTCCAGCAGAACCTTCGCTCGCGGCTCCGTGACCTGTCCACGCGACAGAGGCAAGAGCTACTCCTGACCCGAGCGTCACGAATGTTAATTTTGGCAGGGATTTGCTATCGATCATTCGATACGCAACGGCAAATGTAGAGAACAAGGCGATTACCCGCACTAGCCAAGCATTGCCCATCGGCGTTTCAAAAATCATCACGCTGATCGAGGCATTATCAACATCAAGCAATTGAACGCCTGACATCGAAGCCGTCATTGCCGTGATGCTGAGCAACGACAGTGGAATCCCCGTCGCTGAAAGCCAGAATGTTAAGGCGCGAAGCGGCAGGATGTTTACTTGGGCGCGCTCAGCACCCCTCAATGCGTACAATGCGAACAGGGGCAGTCCAAACAGCAGCATCAGATTCGCGTAAAGCGCAAACCTGATGCCGATGTTGAGTTGTTCGATCACATCTTTATTTCACGGTAAAATTGAAGCTGCCTTCCATCCGATGAGCGTCTGGACCGGCAGCAGCCCATTTGAGCTCATAGGTCCCTGCAACCAAAGCGCGCTTCATCATAAGCGTCATGGTCTTGCCATCCTTGCTCATCGCTGAGGTGAACCCACTGATTTTCATCGGCGCATGATCTTTCATGCCCGGCATTCCCGTCATCGTCAGTGTCGTGGTCGCAAATTTAGCAATCAGCTTTTCGTTGAAGGTCAGGACGATCTTCGTTGGTTTAGCGACCACTGCATTTGCGGCTGGCGTTGACTTAACGAGCTTGGCGTGGGCGAAGGCCGCGCCAGAAAAGGCGAGCGCTGCAAGGACCGGGGCGGCGAACAATAGACGAAACTTTGACATGAGGATTCTCCAAACAACGTGTTCTACCTCTAATACGCACACCGATGCATATACCCTCATGTGAAATCTGTTGAGGGCTTTGCGGCGATCGCGCGTATATGTGGCATGAAGTTTGGAGATACGGATATGAGCCACATTGACGATATGCTTGATGGACTGCGTGCGGCACCGCTGCCGATCCGGCTTATGACGATAGATGACGCGGTGCTATCGCAGCTTTCCGAGCGCCGGGCTAATGCTGCCCTGCTCTCTGGCGGTATGATAGGGTTCGCGATCATCGCCGCAACGGGAATGGGTCTAGTGAGCGCACTGGTTCCAAGCACATCAGCCGAAGCTGCACCCAGTCTGTCGCCATTTGGCGGACCAGCGGCCCTTGCACCATCGACACTCCTGGATAGCGGCGAATGAGCAATATGCGGCGGACAATTATAATCGCGATCATAGTTTTTCTGTCAGCAATCGGGGGCGTAATGGCAGGGCGGCTGATTGTTAATCCGCCAGTGCCCCCTGAGAATGAACTTCATGCGTTGCTTCATAACGGTCTCGATCTTGATGCCAACCAACATGCGAAGCTGGAGGCGTTGGAAAAGCAATTTGCTATTCGCAAACAGGCTCTCGAACTTGAAATGCGCGCCGATAACGCCAAGCTGGCAGCGGCAATCGAGAACGAACACGGTTATGGCACCGAGGTTGCAGCAGCTATTGACCAGTCGCATATGGCGATGGGACAACTGCAAAAAGAGACGCTGGAGCATATCTTTGCAATGCGCGCGCTGCTCAGGCCCGATCAAGTGGCTAAATTTGATGCAGCCGTTGTTAAGGCACTGACTGCCGACCAAAAATGAGCCTTGCCTTAGAAGACTGTTCAGATGGCGAGTTGGCGGCGCTAGCACTCAGTGGGCGGCAATCTGCCTACACCGCTTTGCTGGCTCGTTATCGTGAGCCGATTTTTCGCGTGGTGCGGGCAACGATAGGCGATAACGATGCAGCTGTTGATGTTACCCAAGAGACATTTGTTTCTGCTTTTGCTGCGCTCAAAAGCTATGACAGCGAGCGGTCCTTTAAAACTTGGATTTCTCGCATTGCGATTAACAAATGCCGCGATTGGGCGCGGCGACGTTCAGTGCGGCGGTTCTTTTCTTTCGCGTTGCCAATCGAGGCAGCTGCTAATGTAGCAGCAGACACGATCACCGCCGACCAGCAGATTTCTGACCGTGCAGAGCTTGCACGCGTTCAGACGGCGATTGCAACTTTGCCTCAGGCCATCCGCGAGCCATTGGTCTTGCGGACAATCGAAGGGATGACGCAGGCTGAGGCGGCTCAGGTTTTGGGTATCAGCGAAAAGGCCGTTGAAACCCGGCTTTACCGGGCACGCGGACAACTGTCCGAATTATTGAGGGTTTAGCGTGCGACTTGCGTATCAGGGTTAGAACCTAAATATGGACTCCCGATGACTTTGACTTCTCCTATTGATCGCCGAAACCTGTTGCGCGGCGCGGCTCTCGCGAGCGGCGGCATGGCGCTTGCTCCTTTATTTCCCGCCTGGGCTAAAAGCGGATCGCACGGGCTGCACAGTCTTGCCGGTCAACCCGGCGTGTTGTCGGGTGATAATATTGAAGTCAGCGTCGGGCAATCGGCGTTCCGCCTCGGCAAAAAAACCGGCCATGCTTACACGATTAACGGGACGCTACCGGGGCCGCTCATTCGCCTTCGTGAAGGTCAGAACGTAAAGCTGGTAGTGCGCAACACGCTCGAAGAAGATACGTCAGTTCACTGGCATGGAATGTTGCTTCCTTTCCATATGGATGGCGTTCCCGGCGTAAGCTATCCCGGCATCGGCCCGGGCGAGAGCTTCACCTATGAATTTCCAATGAAGCAGCACGGTACCTATTGGTATCACAGCCATAGCCACATGCAGGAAGCAATGGGCATGTATGGCGCGTTGATCGTCGATCCTGCAGGCAAAGACCCGATTGCTTATGACCGTGAGCATGTCTTGGTTTTGTCGGACTGGAGTTTTGCACACGCGCATGTGAACTTTACCAAGCAGAAGCAAAAGGCAGGCTATTTCAACAAGCGCAAACAGACCTTTGCCGGCCTTGCCAAGGGCGAAGATCAGCCACTGTCCGAACGTATGATGTGGGGCCAGATGTTGATGGACCCCACTGACATCGCAGATGTGACCGGTGCCTATTATCATTATCTGATCAATGGTCACGATAGCATGGGCAACTGGACCGGCATTTTCAAACCTGGTGAGCGCGTGCGGCTGCGCATTATCAATGCGGCCGCGATGAGCAATTTCAACATTCGCGTTCCCGGTCTGCCGATGACGATTGTCGCGTCGGATGGATTGCCGCTCACGCCTGTAGAAACCGACGAGTTCCAGATTGCCGTTGCCGAAACGTGGGACGTGATCATTGAGCCTAAAGAAGCGATTCCTTACGCCTTTATCGCTGAATCGATTGACCGTTCAGGCCAGTGCCGCGCAACTTTTGCTCCGCAAATGGGCATGACCGCACCGATACCCGAGCTTCGCGAGCGTCCTTTGCTCACCATGAAAGACATGGGCATGGATCATGGCAGCGGTGGCGCCGACATGGCAGGCATGGACCATAGCAATATGACCCCTGAAGAAATGGCCGCAATGGATGGCGCGATGGGCAAAATGGATCACGGCTCCATGAACATGCGTGACCCGTCGGTGGCGCCGCAGGTGAAGATGGGACCGGGTGTGGCCAGCCTTGCACCGATGCCGATGGATCGCAATAAAGAGCGGCCAACCGGTTTGGAGAAAGTCCCGCACCGGGTGCTGACGCTTAGCCAGCTTCGAGCGCTTGAGCCTAATCCTGACCAGCGCACCCCCACGCGCGAAATCGATGTCCATCTGACCGCCAATATGGAGCGTTATATGTGGTCGATGGACGGCGAGAAATACAGTGAGAAGACCGAGCCGCTACCATTCCGCCACAATGAACGCGTGCGCGTGAACCTGATCAACCACACGATGATGCCGCACCCAATTCATTTGCACGGCCATTTTTTCGAGGTGGTGAACGGACAGAAGGGGCAATATCCACGCAAGAATGTCGTCAACGTGTTGCCGGGAGCCAAGGTCACTTTTGACTTCACTGCCGATGCAATGGGTGACTGGGCATTTCATTGTCATATGCTGATGCACATGCATGCTGGCATGTTCCGCGTTGTCACTGTCCGGCATGAGGAGGAAGGGCAATGAACACTTCGTTGCTCCTTCCTGCCGCACTATTGCTCGCAACCCCCACATTCGCACAATCGGGGCATCAAGGGCATGACATGCATGCCGAGAAAGCCGAACCAAGCCCACCGCCCCCTGCCACCGATCCACATGCCGGACACGACATGGGTGGAACAAAGGCGCAGCCGGTGGCTGAGGAACGGGCTGCAGAAGCCGTTGATCCCCATGCCGGTCATGACATGAGTTCAATGCAGGATGAAACGGCCGCGACGGACGACGTCGGTAATACGCCAGCGCCAGCCCCGCCAGCGGATCATGCGGCTGATGCAATATTTGGCGCTGACATCATGGCAAAGTCGCGCAAGGAATTGGCGTATGAAGTAGGTGGCATGGGCTATTCGCTGGTGACCATCGACCTGCTCGAAGTCGGCTTCCAAAAGGGCCGCGAAAGCTATCGCTTTGAAGGTGAGGCATTCACCGGAGGCAACATCAACCGCTTCGGTGTGAAATTCGAAGGCGAGGGCGCGTTTGGTGAGCGCATTGATGATCTTGAATTGCAGGCGCTCTACTCCCGGGCAATCGCGCCATACTGGAACCTGCAAGCCGGTGTTCGGTACGACATAAAGCCAGACCCGTCGCGCACCTATCTCGTTGCCGGTGTCGAGGGTATCGCGCCCTATTGGTTCAAGGTGAACGCCGCTGGCTTCGTCTCGAACAAAGGCGAGTTCCGCGCGCGAGTGGAGGCGTCTTACGACCAGCGAATTACGCAGTCGTTAATCTTGCAGCCTCGCATCGAAGCAAATATCGCTTTCCAGGATATTCGCGCTATCGGTGTAGGGTCTGGATTGACAGACTTTGAAGCTGGATTACGCCTGCGTTATGAGATCGAGCAAGAAATTGCGCCTTATATTGGTGTCGAATGGCGCAAACAGACAGGCGCAACCGCGCGTTACTCGCGGCTCGCCGGCGAAGATCCTGAAACAATCAGCGTTGTTGCCGGGATAAGGATCTGGTTCTGAGCAGCAGACGCACCCGCATTCACCTAACTGCCAGCCGTATTCACAAATGGCTGGCCTTAATTATCGGTGCGCAATTGCTGATCTGGTTTGCCAGCGGCGTGATCATGAGTTTCCTGCCTATCGACAAGGTGCGCGGTGAGCATCTGGTTGACCGTGAAACAGTGATGATGATTCCGACGGGCAGCAGCTTTGCCGATCCAGCGCAAATCCGGGCAAAAGCCGGAGCGCCCGTTGAAGCTATCAACTGGCACATGATGGGAAGTCGCGCGGTAGCCGAAGTGACGACCGCCAACGGCATCAAACTTTTCGATGCCCAAACAGGCGAGCTCATACCGCCGGTCGGTGCCGCTCAAGCAACGGCCATCGCGAATGCCGCGTGGAAGTCAGCCGCGAAGCCGGTTTCCAAAGCATCGCGCGTCACGACCGAAAGCCCTGAATACCGGGCTGCGCTACCTGCATGGCGTATCGCTTATTCCGATCCCGATGCCACGAGCGTGTTTGTTGCCGTCGATACCGGCAAAATCACCGCTGTTCGCACCGGCACGTGGCGGCTTTATGATTTCTTCTGGAGCCTCCACATCATGGACTGGAAGAACCACGAGAATTTCAACACATGGTGGCTGTTGGCATTCGCCATCGGAGGCTTGGTCCTGGGCATTGCTGGTACGGTTCTATTATTTATACGCTGGCCGCTTCGGCGTAAGCGCAAAGCCAAGCGGATTGCGCTGTCATGAAATGTTGGATTAGCGACCTCAATGTTGTTTTGAAGCGGGCGTTGAGCTATTCTAAATCGTGAATTTATTTCGTCGCCCTCGGTTAATGTCTGTCATCAACACGCTGTTGGCACTGACAATGATTATGGTTGCAGGGCGTTCCGAGGCGAATTGTTTTTCATCGGATGCCCAGCCCGTCGCGCAAAGCCGAATGATGGAAAATTGCACAGATATGGAAGCCAATCTGGTCGGCCCTGAGAAATCTGCTCCGCCCCATCATTCGGATGAGCGGCAAAATGGTATGTGTCACCTCAGCTGTTCTGTTTTATTTAAAGCAGCGACTGCCCAAAATTACCATATAGTGCTCCATTCGCTGAAATATTTGCTAGAACTAGAGCCATTGTCAGTTGGAATAAACGCCATCCCGCAAACGCCGCCTCCACGGTTTGGCTGAATACTTTTCAGTCAAACAAGAACATGGAGATTATTATGAAAATGAAGATACTAATCGGCGCAGTTGCGCTAACTCTATCCGGTGCTGCCTTTGCAGCAGAGCCTCCTTCACCTAAGAAGGAATGCTGCTGCAAAAAGGGCGAGGATGGCAAAATGGCTTGTTGCGAGGACGAAGCCAAGGATGCCGAGAAGTCAGGCCATGAAGGCCATGACATGGGCGATATGAAAACCAAATAAGCGATAATGTTCGGGGGCGGCTTTGTTGCTCCCGAACATTCCTGCATCGAAATTACGGAGTTTGCCCATGAAAAAACTGATCCTTGCGCTCGCCATGTTGTCGACATCGGCAATGGCGGCAAATGACATCGTAATGCACCGCGACCCCGGTTGCGGATGTTGCGAAAAATGGGCGGCACAAGTGCGCCAGCAATTCGGTCGCGCGGTCAAGATTGTCGATGATGCCAACCGTGCCGCAATCCACAAAAGTCTCGGTATGCCTGCCAGTCTGGCTTCGTGCCACACCGCAATCATCGACGGAATAGCTTTCGAGGGCCATGTGCCGGTGACCGATATGAAGCGCTTGCTCGCCGCCAAAACCAAAGGTGTTCGCGGGCTGGCCGTTGCAGGTATGCCGCTGGGGTCACCGGGCATGGAAGCACCCGGCCATCCGGCGGACCATTACAATGTCATCGCCTTTGGTTCCGGCAAGACGAGCATATTTGCCCGACACTAAGCGGTGTAACCATTGGCGCTGGATAGTCGAACAAGGGCCGAGGGTCGTCATAATACGATGACATCCCGGCTACTCAATGGAGACTATCATGACCAAATATTATGCAGCGGCTATCGCCGTTTTCTTCATCACGCCCGCAGCATTCGCTGCTCCGGCGGTTGCCGATACGGTTGCGGCCTGCTGCGCTGCACTCGACGCCTGCTGTGAACAGGCGATGGATTGTTGCGACGAATGAATGATTGGCGATAAAGGTGCCCGGTCGATGGATCGGGCACAAGAGCTATTTGCGCAAATAGCCTCACCCGACCTTTTGGAATGTGCTGAACTGGAATTTCTGAACATTGCCGCCCGGTGTGACGTGGTCGTAGCGCCGCTCGTCAATTAACGCAAAGTTCGGTCCCAGCACGCGCGCGATGCTTGCGGCATCGTGTCGGGTAACGGGGAGGCCACTGCACTTTTCGGGGCCATCGAGCGCGAACGTGCCGATGATAGCAAAACCACCCGTTTTGAGCGCGGCATGTAAGGTATTCGCATAAGCGGCCTGATCTTTTGGCGCGTTCAGAAAATGAAATGCAGCACGGTCATGCCAGATGTCATATTGGCTGGCGGGTTTCCATGCAGTCACATCGCCGACTATCCATTCAACCGATCCAGAGTCATTACCCATCCTTGATTTGGCTATATCTAGCGCATGGGCCGACAGGTCTAGCACCGACACATGATTGTGACCGTTAGCAACAAGTGCATCAACCAGTCTCGACGCGCCGCCACCAATGTCGATGACCGACGCGCTCTTAATGCCGGTGGCCGCGATCAATTCAAGCGAGCATGCAGGCGATTGCTCAAACCAACTCACGCTATCATCGGCTTTGGTCGTGTAGACATTTTCCCAATGGTCGGTGCGCGCATCTGTCATTTATTCAACCTTCATGTTCGTCCCGGACCGTAAAGGATAATTGCAGCACCCAATAAGCAAATCGTCGCGCCAATGGCATCCCAACGATCTGGACGCATATCTTCGACTGCCCAAAGCCAAAAGAGTGACGCCAGAATGTAAATACCACCGTAAGCAGCATAAGTGCGTCCCGCTGCAACGGCATCGCTCAAAGTGAGCAGCCAAGCGAACAGCGCAAGCGACAACATGCCGGGGATGAGCCAAATGGGCGACTTATCCATTCGAAGCCAAGCCCAAAAGGCAAAGCAGCCACCAATTTCGGCAAGCGCCGCCGCGCCGTAGATGAAAAGCTGTTTCATAGGTTTACACCGAAGCGCGCTAACACTGCGGTCATACCAACATATAGCAAAATAGTCAGCACGCATCCTGCGGCCAGTGCGGGCCAAAAATAGACGCCGCGTTTGAGAAGCAACGGGATTATCAGAAACATCGGCAGCGATGGCAGCACATACCAGAAGGTTGCCTGTGCGTGCGCGGCCATCCGGTCTACGTCTTGGGTGTCGCGCCATAGCCAGATCATGCCCATCACGGAAATCAGCGGCAAGGACGCCAGTAACGCACCCATTCCAGCATTGCGGCGGGCGATTTCGGACACGGCGACGATTATGACGGCAGACAACACCGCCTTGATGAGCAGATATGTCATTGGGCGGCTCCTTTAAGCTGTGGGGTGGGCGCGAGGCTTTCAATGATCTTGCAATCGGCGATAGTGCCGTGGCGGCAACTTCCTATCACGCGGGTCAGCTCGCTTCGTAAAGCCGAAAGGTCATCGATCTTGCGTTCGACTTCGGCCAAGTGGGCACTGGCAATCTGGTCCACTGCTTCGCAACTTTGGCCAGTGTCATCCGACAACGTGAGCAATTCCCGCACTGCCTCCAGTGCGAAACCCAGATCACGCGCGCGGCGAATGAATGACAGGCGGGCCAGATGTTCGTTACTATAGCTGCGGTAGTTTGACGCGCTGCGCGCAGGCGGCGCAAGAAGGCTGATTTTCTCGTAATATCGCACCGTCTCTACGTTGGTCGCGGTCGCGTTTGCCAGTTCACCAATTTTCATCGCTTGACCCTGTAGTTGCTACAGGGTGTAGATAGATGTCCGACTCAGGATTTGTCGAGAAGGATGTTGAATGGCGGACAGTTGTTGCGAGAGCGCCTGCGGAAGCCAAACGGCCAAGGCCGATCCGCGTTGGCGGCGCATTCTTTGGATTGCGCTGATCGTCAATGCCGCCATGTTCCTCGTTGAAATGGGTGCAGGCGCGGCGGCAGACAGCCGCGCGCTTCAAGCCGACGCGCTCGACTTTCTTGGCGATGCTGCCAATTATGCGGTCAGCCTCGCTGTTGTAGGGGCAGCGTTGGCATGGCGTGCGCGCGCAGCGCTGGTTAAATCGCTGTTCATGCTCGGCTTTGCAGCCTGGGTGTTCGGGAGCGCAGTTCTCGCGTTCGTGAACGGCACCGCGCCTGACCCGGCCATGATGGGTGCTATCGGCGCGCTGGCGCTTGCCGCCAATGTCGGGGTCGCGTTGTTGCTCTATCGCTACCGCACCGGCGATGCGAATATGCGCTCGGTCTGGATCTGCTCGCGTAACGACGCCATCGGCAATGTCGCGGTGATGATGGCAGCGCTTGGCGTTTTTGGGACCGGCAGCGCATGGCCTGACCTGATGGTAGCCGCGATCATGGCGGGGCTTGCTCTTACTGGCGGCGTTCAGGTGTTCCGGCAGGCGAACGCCGAATTGCGGACAGTTGCGGCGTGAAAGTTTTACGCTCAACAAGGATCGACCTGCCACCCGCGACAGTTTGGGCCGAGGTTCAGACTGCACCCCTGTTGCAACATATTGCTTGGCCGATGCTGCGCTTCATTCCTGTCGGCGAAACCTCGCTCGACGCATTCCGGCCTGGTGGGCGCTATCAGGTCAAGTTGCGCCTGTTTGGGTTCATACCTTTCGGAACGCAATGGATCGTGACTTCGCTCCACGAGCCTGAAATTGGCGAATGGCCAAAGCGGTTGCGCGACAATGGCTACAGTGCGCTTATTTCCAAGTGGGACCATTGGATTACGATTACGCCGGATGCCGATGGCGGCACGCATTATAACGATGACGTCGAAATTTCCGCCGGAATATTGACCCCGTTCATTTGGGGGTTTGCCCAGATGTTCTATCGGCACAGGCAGCAGCGATGGCGCCGGCTTGCGCGGACGCTGCCTATGCGCCGCGTCATCGCGGATGAACTGGCCTTATTTCACGCCGCGCGCGGCTCTGGCGAAATCGACGTTGCATGGCTGCACCTTGAAAGGGCGCACATTGTGTCGCAGCCGCATTTGGGGCTGCATCTTGCCAGTCATGTGTCGATGCTCGGCTTTGCGGTCGAACAACGCGACTGGCGTGAGACGGCGGGGCAAATCGTCCGGCTCGCCCTCGCGCCGCTTGGTTCGCTGACCGGACGCATCCCTGTCGGCAATACCGGGCGCTCGAATGTCAGCGCTTTTCAACCGATGCCTGTTCCCGACGACCTGCGCCGTGCAATCGAAGCCCCTTCCGAATGACGAACTATTTGCCCAAACCGGGAGCTACGACTAAGCGAAGGCTAGTGAAGGTTTTGTTCGCCCGCATGATTCTTGTTTTCGCGCTTGTCGCGAGCACGATCCATGCGCCTGCGGTCGCACATGAGGAACCGGCAAGCCATCACACAGAACGCGGCGTTAGCTTTGGTCATGACGCGATGTCCGACTATCACGGCGACGAAGCACCCTCACATGAAGGCGCGGGTGACAGCCTTCATCATCACTGCCCGACCGCGCTCGACGCCCGCACGACTGACATTGCGCTTGTTGCGGCCTCCACGAAGGCGCTCTTGTCGTTCCACCGTGCAAACCCGCTGACCTCTTTCAGTCAGGCACCCCCCACTGAACCACCCTCTGCCTGAACCGCGCCGTTAGGGCGGGCCTCGCGCCCAACCCTTTAACGTGTCATCCGGTTCAGGAGTTTTAATATGTTTCCCAAATTGCGCACCGCCTTGCTGGCGGCGGCGCTGGCCTTTCCGGCTACGGCTGCCTTTGCGGAGCCGATCACGCTGGATGAGGCCATTGCCAAGGCCATTGAGGCCGCGCCGTCGATCCGCGCCAATGAGGCGGCGGTCGCTGCCGCACAAGCTGGCCGTGTCCAAGCGGGCGTCCGCCCCAACCCAACCGTCACCGTCGAGGGCGAAAACCTTGTCGGCAGCGGACCCTATAATGTCTTTGGCCAAGCCGAGATCACTGGCACCTATAGCCAGACGATTGAGCGCGGCGGAAAACGGGACGCGCGTGTTGCCTATGCAGAACGTGACATCGGCGTTGCCGAAGCATCGTCGCGGGTCGCACGGCTTGAACTTGTCAGCGCCGTCCAGCGTGCGTTTCTCGATGTTGTGATCGCAGGCTATGTCGTTGAGATCGCAGAGACCCGGTTAGGCGTCGAAGTTGAAATGCAGCGCGAGGCTTTACGCCGCGTGCGCGGATATAAAGATCCGCTGTTCGTCGAGACGAGCGCGTCGGCGCGGGTCACGCAAGCGCGCCTTAATCTGACCGAAGCTCAGGCTCGTCAGCAGGGAGCGAGCGCGGCGCTTGCCGCATATTGGAACGGTCGGCCTGAGGATGTCGACACGGTCGGCGAGGTTTTGTCGGGCATCCCGGCAGCGAGGGAACTAGCGATAGCCGATGCGGAACTCGCACAGTCCGAGGTCGCGCGAGCGTCGGCAGCAGTGATATTGGAACAGACGCGGGCGCGACCTGACTACTCCGTCAATGGAGGCGCGCGCTTCCTGCGTGGCACCAATGATGTGGCGCTGGTTGCGGGTATTACGATTCCTTTGGGACGCTTCGACCGTAACCAGGGCAATATCGCCAAGGCGCAGGCTGAAAAGCTGCGGATCGAACTAACCGCCGAGGCCGAGCGGCTCGACCGGCTCCGCCGTCTGGCCAGTCTTGGTGCCGAAGCCGACGCTGCCCGTACGCGTGCCGATGCCATCGTTCGGGAGGTCTATCCTCAGACGACCAAGGCACTCCGCCAAGTGCGCGATGGTTATGCACGCGGCGGCTTCACGTTCCGCGATATGCAGGGTGCCGCTGATGCCATTGTGGAAGCACAGGCCGAATGGCTCGATGCCGTTATCCGCTACCGTGACCTTCAAACAGAAATTGACCGGCTGACCGGACGCTTTGACGCCGCTGCCGACAGGGGGACTAATCCATGAAAAAGACCATCATCAAGCGGCTTGCAGTCGCGCTTTTTATTATCGCGCCTTTGGCAGCCTGCGGCAGCAGCAGCGAACCCGCCGAGGAGCATGGCGAGGAAGGCGAACCAGCGAAAGGGCCGCACAACGGCCGACTTTTGAAGGATGGCGACTTCGCGGTTGAAATGACCATATTCGAGGACGGTGTGCCGCCGCAGTTCCGGGTCTATCCGACCAAGGACGGCAAGCCAGTCGATGCCAAGACCGTGCAATTGACGGTGACGCTCAAGCGGCTGGGCGGTGAAGTCAACACCTTCCCGTTCAAGGCCGAGAAGGATTATTTGACCGGTCAGGGCGTTGTCGAGGAACCGCATAGTTTCGATGTCGAGGTTGTCGCGGTCGAGAGCGGCAAGCGCCATGTCTGGCGTTATGCCAGCCCCGAAGGGCGCACTCGGATCACCGCTGATGCCGCCAAGGCGGGTGGCATCGAGATTGAAACTGTGGGGCCGGCGACCATCGGTGAGACGCGCGAGCTGTATGGGACAGTCCAGTTGGCGACGACCGCACGATCCGAAATTCGCGGCCAGTTTCCGGGGCGGATTGTTTCGGTCACAAAACAGGTCGGCGACACTGTGAAACGCGGTCAATTGCTGGCGCGGATCGAGTCGAGCGAGTCATTGCAAGTCTATCCGGTCTATTCGACGGTGAGCGGCGTCGTTGCCGAACGCAATGGCAACCCCGGCGACGTGACCTTTGACCGCGCACTTTATGTCATTACCGACCCAGCCCAGACGACGGTCGTGTTTAACATCTTCCCCAAGGATTTGGGCGCAATCCAGCCCGGTATGGCGGTGCAGATCGAAACGATGGAAGGCACGGCAATCGCAGCGACACGGCTGGGCCAGTATCTGCCCGACGGCAATGCCGAAGCAGGCACAGCGCTTGTGCGGGCGTCGGTCCCCAATCGAGGGGGACGGTTGCGTCCCGGCATGGCGCTTCGTGGCCGTGTGACGATCAACGCGGTGCAGGTGCCGCTGGCGGTGCGTACCGAAGCCTTGCAACGCTTCCGCGACTTCACGGTGGTCTTTGCCAATTACGGCCAAGATTACGAGGTCCGCATGTTGGAACTCGGCCGCAAGTCACCCGAATGGACCGAAGTGCTTTCGGGCATCAAGCCCGGCACGCCGTATGCCGCCAAAGGAGCCTTTCTCATTCGCGCCGACATCGAAAAGTCCGGCGCGAGCCATGACCATTGATCGGGGATAACTGACATGCTTGCCCGTATCATCGGCTTTTCCATCCGCCAGCGCTGGTTTGTGTTAGCTGTCGTCGCGCTGCTTTGCGCACTCGGCGTCTATAGCGCGACCAAGCTTCCCATCGACGCTGTTCCCGACATCACCAATGTTCAGGTGCAGATTAACACCGAGGCGGAGGGCTTTTCACCGCTTGAAGCCGAACAGCGCATTACCTTTCCCATCGAAACTGCGATCTCTGGCATCCCGAAACTCGCCTATACGCGGTCAATCTCACGTTACGGATTGAGTCAGGTTACAGTGGTCTTCGAAGACGGCACCGATACCTATTTCGCGCGCCAGCTTGTCAATGAGCGAATCCAGTCGGCGAAGTCGCAACTGCCCCCGGGAATCGAACCGCAGCTTGGCCCGCTCGCAACGGGCCTTGGCGAAATCTTCATGTATGCTGTCGAGCCGAAACCCGGCGCGCGCAAACCCGATGGCTCGGAATATACACCAAGCGATCTGCGAACGCTGTCCGATTGGGTCGTGCGTCCGCAGATGCGGACAATTCCCGGCGTTGCCGAGGTCAACACTATCGGCGGATATGCACGGCAATATCATGTCACACCCAACCCGCAGCAGCTCGCTTCACTCAAACTGTCGCTGACCGATATTGTCGAGGCGCTTGAGGCCAACAATGCCAACAAGGGCGCAGGTTATGTCGAGCGTGCAGGCGAGCAAATCCTGATCCGTGTGCCGGGTCAGGCAAAGGATGAAGCCGACCTGTCGCAAATCATCGTCGCAACGCGCGGCGGTGTCCCTATCCGCATCGGCGATGTTGCCGAGGTTGTGATCGGCTCTGAACTGCGAACAGGAGCCGCCACCGAGAACGGCAAGGAGATCGTGCTTGGCACCATCTTCATGCTGACCGGTGAAAACCCGCGCGTGGTTGCGCAAGCCGCCGCCGAACGGCTTGAACAAGCCACGAAATCGCTTCCAGCAGGCGTCGTTGCCCACCCGCTCTATGACCGCACCGAATTGGTCGACCGGACTATTGCGACTGTTGAAAAGAACCTTGCCGAAGGCGCTTTGCTCGTTGTTGTCGTGCTGTTTCTGCTTTTGGGCAACATTCGCGCGGCGCTAATTACGGCGGCGGTGATTCCGGTTGCCATGCTGATGACGCTGACCGGCATGGTGCAGACGCGGACTTCTGCCAATTTGATGAGTCTGGGTGCGCTGGACTTCGGCTTGATCGTCGATGGCGCGGTCATCATCGTCGAGAATTGCTTGCGCCGCTTGGGCGAGGCGCAGCACCGGCTTGGCCGTCTGCTAGACCGCGACGAACGCTTTGGTTTGGTTGCAAGCGCCAGCGCCGAAGTGATGAAGCCGAGCATTTTCGGCGTCATCATCATCACTGTTGTTTATCTGCCGATCTTCGCGCTGACGGGAATCGAAGGCAAAACCTTCCATCCGATGGCGATCACCGTCGTCATGGCACTCACCGCAGCTTTGATCCTCGCGCTGACCCTCGTTCCTGCCGCCATCGCGCAATTCGTGACAGGCCGCTTGGAAGAGAAAGAAAACCGCGTGATGAGCTGGCTCAATCGCCAATACGCGCCGTTGCTTGATGCGACGATGAAGCGCGGCAAGCTGATTATCGGCGGCGCTGTCGCACTTGTCTTGCTTGCAGGCGTTGGTGCGACGCGGCTGGGTTCAGAGTTTATCCCGAACCTGGATGAAGGCGATATCGCGATGCACGCGCTGCGCATTCCCGGCACCAGCCTAAGCCAGGCGATCAAGATGCAGGAAGCACTTGAAAACCGCATTCGAAAATTTCCCGAAGTCGAACGGGTGTTCGCCAAGATTGGCACAGCCGATGTGGCAACCGACCCGATGCCGCCTTCGGTCGCGGATAACTTCATCATGCTGAAAGACCGCGTTCAATGGCCCGACCCGCGTAAACCGCGTGACCAGCTTATCGCTGAGCTTAACAAGGCCGTTCAACAGATTCCCGGCAACAATTACGAATTCACGCAGCCAGTGCAAATGCGGATGAACGAGCTCATTGCAGGCGTTCGTTCGGACGTTGCGGTCAAGCTGTTCGGTGACGATCTCGACCAATTGCTGGAAAGCGGCGGCGCCGTCGAGGAGGTTGTCGAGTCCATCCCCGGTGCCGAGGACGTGAAGATCGAGCAAGTAACGGGCCTGCCCGTCCTTGCCGTGACGCCCAAACGAGACATGCTGGCCCGCTACGGCATCAACATGAGCGATGTACAGGATGCCGTCGCAACCGCAACGGGCGGACGAGCGGCGGGACAAGTATTCGAGGGCGACCGGCGCTTCGATGTCGTCGTCCGCCTGCCTGAGGAGCTACGCACCAACGTCGATGCGCTTGGCAGCCTGCCAATCCCCATTGGCGGCGACGGCGCGGCGGGCTTCGTGCCGCTGGCGCAAGTCGCCGACGTTGAGCTTTCGGTTGGCCCCAACCAGATCAGCCGCGAAAATGGCAAACGCCGCGCGGTGATCACTGCGAATGTTCGAGGACGAGATCTGGGGTCGTTCATCGCTGAGCTGCGGACCAAGATTGATGCAGAGGTAACGCTGCCCGAAGGCTATTATGTCGAATATGGCGGGACGTTTGAACAATTGCAGTCGGCAGCCACACGGCTTCAGATCGTGGTGCCACTCGCATTGCTTCTGATTTTCGGGTTGCTGTTCACGCTGTTCGGGTCTGCCAAAGACGCGGCCATCGTATTCTCGGGCGTGCCGCTCGCACTCACTGGCGGCGTTGCGGCTTTGGCGCTGCGCGACATTCCGATGTCGATTTCGGCTGGCATCGGCTTCATTGCACTGTCTGGCGTCGCGGTGTTGAACGGCGTTGTCATGCTGTCCTTCATCAAAGACTTGCGCGAACGCGGGATGGACCTTGATGCAGCGATCCGGGAGGGCGCGCTCACCCGGCTCCGTCCGGTGTTGATGACCGCGCTTGTCGCCTCATTGGGCTTTGTGCCGATGGCGCTCAATGTGGGTGCTGGGTCAGAAGTGCAACGTCCGCTCGCCAGTGTTGTCATCGGCGGGATTCTCTCCTCGACGATACTGACTTTGATCGTGCTGCCTGCGCTCTACCGGTTGATCCATAGGCGGGAAGAGCAAAATGAAGTCATTTACAAGGAAGCAGTCGCATGAGCGAAGATCACAGACAGGATGACGGGGGACACGCTGGCCACAATCATGGCGCGGGGGCCAGCACCAGACGGCTTGCTATCGCTTTGTCGCTCACGTCCGTTTTTCTCGTTGCAGAATTGGTGGGCGCGTTTCTGTTCGATAGCCTCGCGTTGCTCTCCGATGCTGCGCATATGTTCACGGACTCCGCTGCACTCGCCATTGCGCTTGCTGCGGTCAAAATCGGCCAGCGGCCACCTGATGACAAACGCACCTTTGGCTATCGCCGTTTTGAAATTCTGGCTGCCGCATTCAATGCAATCTTGCTCTTTGCGGTTGCGGGTTATGTGCTGATTGAGGGCATCGGTCGTTTCTTCGACCCCAAGCCGGTTGAATCTGTCGGGATGCTGACGGTCGCGACCATCGGACTTGTTGTGAACCTCATTTCTATGCGGGTATTGGCGGGCGGAAAAGATGACAGCCTCAACGTCAAAGGAGCCTATCTTGAAGTGTGGGCTGATATGCTCGGCTCGCTCGGCGTGATCGCAGCGGCAGTTGCCATCTATCTGACCGGCTATAACTGGATTGATCCAATTGTTGCTATCGGTATCGGCCTGTGGGTGTTGCCGCGTACTTGGGTCTTGCTTCGCGATACAACCCACATCCTCTTGCAAGGCGTCCCTCGCGGGTTCGACCTGAAAGCGATCCGCGCGGCAATAAATGAAGCCGCGGGCGTCGCGGGCGTGCATGATCTTCATTTGTGGTCGGTTGCCGGTGATGACGCCAGCCTGACCGCCCATGTCGCATTAGCCGACGGAGCCGATGCCGAAGCCACACGTCGCGCTCTTGCAGAAATGCTCGAAAGCAGGTTCGCCATCCACCATGCCACGATCCAGACCGAAACCGCTCCTTGTGGAGATGCAGGGTCAATGCATGGCTGATGCCTAAGGATATGTGGAAAATGTTGCGAAGTTGATCTGCTATCGAAATTTACATGCGGATCAAAGCGACAGGAATTAGATGCGCAGTTGGCATTCCGGCCGGAGTTGAGCGAATGGGTGTTTATTGCGCCACTGGTCCTGAAAGCTGCCTGTCCCGATCATCCAGCAAGTCAGCCATATCAATCTTGCCCATGCAATGTCCGCTTATGGGGGAGCCAGCTGGCGCTTTTGTTAACTGTAGTTGGGCGCAAAGCTGCCACTAAAACATTAAGCACAAAGCATTCTAGGCGTACTGCTTTTAAAAATGTTCGGATCGTGTTCGGATTTTTCAAGAGCTTTATAAGCACCTGATTTAGAACGGAAATTTCATAGAGCTGAATCTTGCCAAGGTTGGGGTCGAGGGTTCGAATCCCTTCGCCCGCTCCAATGATTTCAATGACTTAGGTGATAGAGCCTTTGCTACCCAAAGCGTGGTTACAGCCTGCGTTTTTATCAGCGTTCTGATTGGAACGCCGGTTCAAAAATCCTGTAAATTCAGCGTTTAAGTTGGCCTTGGATGCGGCATGGCCGGTTTACGCGATTGGCACTGCGCCGATCTTTGTGTTCAGCTCGCTCCTAAAAACGGATGAGCGACGATCATCCGTAACGCTTTGGGACTGGTCCGCCAATCCCAAACCCCACAAAAGTCCTATTTGCCGGGGAGGAGCCGTTGGCGTCGAACACCGTTTGCCAGCGTTCTAGTTAGAACAGCTTGCCCTGTCGGGAAGCCTAATCGGCCGTCGTCCTTGATCAGGTGTCATGGCAGCTTCTGGGCCGGGAGCAGACAGGCAGCTTTCGGATCGACGAGCGCGCAACGCGGAACTCCAGGAAGCGACAACTCTCCGGTCATTATGATAGCGAGCCAAGCAACGTGAGCCAGTTTCTGTCGGCTTCCCGCTTATTAGTCATTAGCAGCCAAGTGGATTCCAGCGTTACTCTCCAAACCGGCCTAGGTTATGTTGGCTGTGTCAGGATCGCTATTGGTGAACCGACCAATAGCGAGGCAGAAAACAGCAGCTCAAAGATTACGGCGCCCCAATTCTTCGGTTCGTTGCCACGGTCAATGAATATAGACGCTATCCGGCCAAGCGCGGCTCCTAACCAGCACAAGCCAACGGTCAGGAACGCGTAAGGGTTTTGTGTAAATAATGGGACCAGCCCGAGGAATAGAAACGCTCCTCCAAAGGTTCCCCGAAACTCGGCTCGCGCTGGCGCGGTTTCGGCGATCAAGCCGGTTAGGGCTGAGGCTTTGGCAGGGCAAAGCAGGCCCAGACACCCCATTGCCATGGTCGCAACGGCGCCAATATTGTTGATCCATTCCATATTTGGTCTCCCTAAAACAATCTTGCCCGGGCATTGTCATAGAGAGAACCGATATGCTAGTACGCACCTTTTGGTTCCTGCATTGTTGGGAGGTTTTCGATGCCGCTGGCTCCAAACGTCATGTCGCGCAAGTGCACGTCGCGTGTGTATATGGCTCACTTAGCTAGCAAATGGTCTTTGCTGATCATAAATGCTCTGGACGACCAGCCTCGCCGTAATGGCGAACTGATGAGGGTTGTCGATGGCATCTCTCAGAAGATGCTGACGCAAACATTGCGGCAGCTAGAAGAAATTAACGTCGTATCACGCCACGATATGCAAACCATTCCGCCGAATGTCGTTTACGAACTTACGCCGCTCGGCAGATCACTCAGGAACGAAGTCCGTTCGTTCATCAAGTGGGTCGAGACACATATGCCGGAGTTGCACGCTTAGCAGACTAATAGCTTCATTTTGACCACATCGTGCGCGTTCAATTTGCCGTTTTCGGAATGTCAGATGTCACCCAGTTTTCGTCGTTCAGAAGGTGGTGGCGGCCGCCTGAAAGCTGCCGCTGCGGCGACCGCCGTATTCGCTTCGGTGTATTGACCGAAATTGGGCCGGAAGCAGACTGCTCCCTTTATGTCTCTAAACGTAGCATTACCGCCAATCTGTCGGTTAGCGAGGATACGCTGGGGTCAGTATCGCCAAATCTTCTCCAGAGGCGGGCCTATGTCTCAATCCGCCAGCGACAATATTGCATAATTCGTCAATAAGACTAGATGGCCTCGGATTATGGCCGGTGAGACTGTCGGCAATTTAATCATGATTAGGGTGTAATCTAATGGATTTTTCAGATCTGGTACATCGCCGCCAAAACCCCCTGACGGGCCGTTGGGTCCTGGTATCGCCTCACCGAACACAACGTCCCTGGCTTGGCCAGATAGAACCACAGGCAGCGCCGGACCTGCAGGTACATGATGCGGATTGCTATCTCTGCCCTGGCAACAAACGGGCGAATGGTGCAACCAATCCGAATTATGAAGGTCCATGGGCATTCCAAAATGATTTTCCGGCGTTACTCCTCGGAAGCAATGCAGACATGGAGGCGCAAGACCTGTTTCGTGCCGAAGTTGTCAGCGGAGAATGCCGCGTAATTTGCTTCTCTCCCAATCATTCGCTGACTTTGCCGCAGCTTTCAAAGGAGCAGGTCCGTTCCGTGATTGATTGCTGGGCAGCGCAATCAAGCGAGCTGGGCACTCAATACACCTGGGTCCAGCTATTCGAGAACAAAGGGGCAGCGATGGGCTGTTCCAATCCGCACCCTCATGGCCAGCTATGGGCTAGCAGCCACGTTCCTGATGAGCCTGCAATTGAGGACGAGCGACAGCGCGCCTACTTTGCCGAAACCGGACATAGCTTGCTGACGGAGGTGGCCGCTCAGGAAGCGGGCGGGCCGCGTGTGGTGATCGAAACGCCAGACTGGCTTGTGATCGTACCGTGGTGGGCGGTGTGGGCATTCGAAACCCTATTGATGCCGCGGTTCTCGGTGCAGCGCATAGAGCATCTGAACGCTGCCCAGCGCGACGGACTAGCCGATGTCCTGCGCGAGCTAACGGCCAGGTATGACAATCTGTTTGGTTGCCCATTTCCCTATTCAATGGGCTGGCACGGCGCCCCTTATCTCCTAGGTGATCACAGTCACTGGATTTTGCATGCCCATTTCTATCCGCCCTTGCTGCGATCGGCGACAGTCCGCAAATTCATGGTTGGCTATGAAATGCTCGCCGAAGCGCAACGCGATCTGACGCCTGAACAGGCAGCAGAACGACTTCGCCTTGTATCGCCAACACATTACAGCCTGAGGGATGCCCAATGACCCCCCTCGAAGCACTGACTCAACATACTATACAGACATTTCGACAAGCTTATGACCGCGAGCCAACAGTCGTTGCATTCGCGCCGGGTCGGGTTAATCTAATCGGAGATCATACGGATTATAACGATGGCTTCGCGCTGCCCTGTGCACTGGAGTACGGCACCGTAGTCGCCTTAGCGCCGCGGGTTGATGACCTGATTGCTGCTCACGCAGTCGACCTGCAGGAAGAGAAGTGTGAGTTCGCGATTGATGCCCCAATTGTTCCAATGTTGGCGGGACACTGGCAAAACCATTTGCGTGGCGCAACCGCAGGATTGCTGAAGTTCGGACTACCAGTTGGAGGCGCGTACCTCGCTATTTCCGGAAATGTTCCTCAAGGAACAGGCCTTTCTTCTTCCGCCTCACTTGGTGTCGCATTGGGCTTTGGGCTCACTGCATTAGCTGGCGAGCAAACACCAGACCGCCGCGCTTTGGCCAAGGTAGCACAATGGGCCGAGCATCATTTCGTTGGATGCGCTTGTGGCTTGATGGACCAAATCGCCTCCGCATTTGGGCAGCAGGACAGCGCTTTGCTCCTCGATTGCCGTTCGCTTGCGGTCGAGCCAGTGCACTTCCCCGCAGATGCACGCATCCTGATTGTGCAATCCGGCGTCGTGCGCGAACTGGCTGAGAGTGCGTACAACGAGCGACGGGCCCAATGCGCCAGCGCGGCAGCCCATTTTGGCGTTTCAGCGCTGCGCGATCTCGATCCGCAGCGACTGGAAGCAAAGCGCTCTGAACTCGACGACAAAGTCTACCGTCGCGCGCGCCATGTTGTGACGGAAAATGTGCGAACCGTCGATGCTGCGCGCGCAATCGCGCAGGGTGACTTGGTTGCTCTTGGTAATGCAATGCGCGCCTCGCATCTTTCACTCAAGAACGACTTCGAGGTCAGTGTGCCAGCGGTCGATGCGCTCGTCGATTGTCTAAACTTGGCGATAGGTAACGAAGGCGGTGCGAGGATGACGGGTGGTGGCTTCGGCGGATGCGTCGTTGCGGTTCTTCCATTCAACAAGATGGACGCGGTTAAGCGCGCACTAGGCGCATTCTGGCATGCAAAAGGCATGCGTCCTCAGTTGGGCATCGTAGCTAGGCCGTCTGCCGGCGCCTTTCTGCTGCCTATCTAATGCAGCCGCCCAAACTTCAAATGAGCAAAGTGTTTGGATCCTATCGGAACGACAAGGGTCGGTTTGCCGCTTCATTAGCTGCACAAGTGCCATCGCGGCCCGCTCAACTCCATTTCTGAGGCATTCGTCAGACTGGCATTGTTATTGATAATATAATTAATAATGTCGTGTTTTGGCACGATTCAGTGACGATTTTTCACGAAAAAATGCCGTTACATCTTCACTATTGACTAATCATCCATTTGTATTGCACATATAGTCAACAGTAAAGGGAGGAAAACATGTCAAAAATCAAGTTTCAGTTAATGGGCGCATCTGCTGTGGCTATCGCGTCGGTTGCCTTCGCAGCACCGGCTTTCGCGCAGGCCGAAAACAATGATTCCGCCAACGATCGCGATACGATTGTTGTCACGGCGCAAAAGAAAGCGGAAAATGTCCAGGATGTCCCGATCGCAATAACTGCACTAAATGCAGCAGCACTCGAAGCGGCGCGCGTAGAGGACAGCAAAGATCTTCAGTTCAACGCACCCAATGTGACGCTGTCGGCTAACCGCAACATCACTATCCGCGGCGTCGGCTCCGCGTCATACGGCGGAACGGGAGACACCAACATCGGCGTTCTGGTAAACGGCGTGTTCCTGCAGTCGGGTAGCAGTTTCGGCGAATTCTTTGACATGGAGCGTATCGAGGTTTTGCGCGGACCGCAGGGTACCTTGTTCGGTCGGAACACAACTGGCGGCGCCATCAACTTTGTAACGCGCCGACCGACTGACCGCTTTGAAGGGTATCTAGAGGTCCAGGGTGAAAACCCGCGTGGCATAAGAACTAATGCGGCGATTAACATTCCCTTGGCTAATGGCCTATCTCAGCGCTTCGCAGCTAATTACATCAACCGGGATGGCTATACAAAAAACCTACTCGATGGTTCGATGGTTGATGGCCGCAACCAGTTCACCTTGCGTTCTAGTACGCGCTTTGAGCCTTCGAGCTCCACAACGGTCGACCTCACGCTAACATATTTTAAGGAAGATTCGGATCGCCAGAACGCTGCTAAGTCGCTCTGCACACCTGATTCAGCCTTTGGCTGCTCGCCAAATTCAGTTTCAGCAGCGTTCCCGACGACCAACTTCACAATCGACAGTATCTTTCTTGGAGGGCGAGTTCGACCTAACACTTTTTCGGCAAATCCGACCAGCCTACGCGAAGTTGTGATCGACGTTAAGCCGTTCCAGAAGGCAGAGGACTTCCTAGCGACCCTGGAGATTAATCAAGAGTTAGGAGGCCTTACGCTCACGGCGGTGACCGGCCTGCGTGACGGCAACAACTCAAGCGAGCGTGATTTCGATCAGGGGTATCGGCCGAATGCCTTTAACCCCGGTACGTTCGGGACCCACGTGATCCCTGATGCCGGTAATGGCAACGGCGTGATGACCTACTTGTTGTCAGGTCGTCCGGTAACCACGACTGAATATCGCACGTCGCAGACTGGCGGCGGCACGCAAAAGCAGTTTAGCCAAGAGCTGCGCCTTGCTTCACGTTTGGATGGGAGCTTTAATTTTATCTTGGGTGGCTTTTATCTGAACTCGCGAGGCTCCGGTTACGTCGATACCTGGACCCCAGCAAACCGATTGTCCGGCGCTGTATCAAAGTTCAGCACGCGTTTAGGGCAGGTTGAATCTTATGCCGTTTTCGGTGAAGCCTATGTCGATCTTGCAGAGAACCTCAAGCTTACCGGTGGACTGCGCTACACTCATGATAAAAAGCATATCGAAACCGCTTCTGGCCTTTTCGCATTAAGCCCCTATTTCATCGGCGACGCGGACTTTGACAAGTTAACAGGGCGCGCGGTTATAAACTGGAAGCCAACGGTTTCATTTACGCAAGATACCAACATATATCTGTCTTTCTCGCGTGGGTTTAAATCGGGTGGGTTCAACCCGGGCAACAACACTATTCCGGTTTTCGAATCAGAAGTGATCGATGCCTATGAACTTGGCGCAAAGAATACGTTCATGGATGGCAAGGGCCGATTGAACTTGGCCTTGTTCAATTACGAATACTCCAACCTGATCGTCGGCAACCTTGTCGGAACCGCTGTGGCGAACACCAACATTCCCAAGTCGCGAGTGAGAGGTTTAGAAGCGGAGTTGGTCTATACTCCGATCGAGCCGCTGCGCCTTGAGGCCAATCTTGGTCTACTGAACGCAACGGTCCGCAGCGATTTCCGTTCGTCTGACCCGTCTCGTGGCAAGGCACTGTTCCAGCTCCAAGGTAATCAGCTTCCGAATGCGCCGCGCCGTACGCTGAAGTTGGCTGCGGAATACACAGTTGATGCAGGGGAGGACTGGGCCGTTCGCCCGCGCATCGATTTCTATTCGCAGTCAGGCTTTCACTCGCGCGAATTCAACGTACCGGCAGACCGAGTTGGCAGTTGGAGCCAGCTCGATGCTTCGGTCCAGATTGCTAATAGCAAGAAGGATTGGAGCGTAACTGCTTTTGTCAAGAATCTGGCGAATAAGGACAGCATCACTTGGCTTGAAGTGAACTCCGAATTGGTAGGCAGTTTCCGAAGTGCTTTCCTATTGGATCCGCGGACCTTCGGTATAAGCCTTCGCGTCGGCTTCCAGTAAGTAGACCGAAACGATCGACTGGCGCCCCTCCCGCCAGGGCAGGCGAAGGTAACCCCTTCGCCTGCCGCTCCGACTAAGCAGTAACGGGACCATCTCAATCATGCCGCGACTGATTATAGCCCTTGCAACCTTAATAGCCGCGATTTCTTCCGGTGCGGCGCAAGGGCAAGTCCAACCGATAGAGCGGGCAGCAGTCCACTCGGCCGAAATGCCTGAACTAGCAATGCTTGGTGCTTTTGGCATCGGCACGCGGATGGATCATCTTGCGTCGGGTGATCGCACCATAGGTGTCCGCTTCTGGTATCCTGCGGTTCCTAGTAGCTCTTCTACCCGAGTGGTTTACAATCATCGTCGTGCATTGCCCGGCCAAAAGCCACTCCAAATTACAGAAACCGGGCTCGCTTTAGCTGACGCCAAGCCGATCGCTGGGCAGACCTTCCCATTGGTTATCATGTCTCACGGCTATGGCGGCTGGTCGGAACATATGAGCCGCCTTGGAGAGACGCTCGCATCAAGGGGCTATGTGGTTGCCTCAATCGATCACCGGGACCAGCCTTTTAATGATATTGCTTCATTTGCAGCTTCGTTCGCTGGGGTTCTAATTAACAGGACACTGGACCAACGGGCGGTGCTGAATGCGATCCTCGGTGCAAAACTGGCGCCACAGATCGCCGAAAAGATTACTCCGAATGCAATCGGCCTCCTCGGTTTCTCCATGGGCGGTTATGGCAGCTTGACCACAGCCGGCGCGGCACTTGATCCGGCGGCCCCGGCCTTTGCCCAGTTATCGCCAGCTATGCGTGCGCAACTCCCTATTCCGGATCCCGCCCTGGCATCGAAAATCAAAGCTGTCGCAGTACTTGCACCTTGGGGTGGACAGCCCGGCGCAGCTGTCTGGCAGGATTCTGCGCTTGCCAGCCTGCGAATGCCGCTGCTCGTTGTGGCGGGCGATCAAGACGATGTTGTTGATTACGAGCGCGGGGTAAAACGGCTTTTCAATGCGGCGCAAGGCACCGACCGTTACCTTCTCGTTTATCGCGAGGCCGCGCATAACATTGCCGGAAATCCTGTGACAATCCCATCAGATGCTGACTTTCCAACGATTGAGTTCCTTACCGACCCTGTGTGGCGCAAGGAACGGATTGAAATGATAAACGCGCATTTCATCGGAGCATTCCTTGACCTTGAATTGAAGGCCGAAGAAAGTAAAAGTATATATCTCGAAGTACCCACACCATTCGCAAACCAAGGTCAGTGGCCCAGCAGTTTTGGTCAGACATGGGGCGGCGTTACAGCGGGCAAGGACCAGCCAGGTTACTGGCGTGGATTTCAGCGTCGTTGGGCGCGTGGGTTGGAACTTCATCACAAATCGGCAGGTAAATGAACAATATGCACAATCTTTTCGATCTTAACGGCCACGTCGCATTGGTAACGGGCGGCAATGGAGGACTTGGCCTTGCTATGGCAAAAGGCTTAGCCAAGGCAGGTGCGCAAATCGCAGTGTGGGGACGAAACGAAGCCAAGAATGCTGAGGCGGTTGCTGAACTGGTTGCGATGGGTGGCCACGCCCAAAGCTTCGAAGCTGACGTGACTGACCCGGCGTCTACCGCTGCGGCATTTGATCGCACCATTAATGCTTTCGGAAAAATCGACAGCTGTTTTGCCAACGCAGGTGGCGCGGGCGCTAGAGGCTCGTTCGTCGATATGGATCGGCAAGCCTGGCTCGACACGAACGAGCTCAATATCCTTAGCGTGATAGACACGTTTCAGCTTGCAACGCGCCACTGGCAAAACCGCAAAGCGGGGGGCAAGTTGATTGTTACGTCTTCGGTGGCCGCACTCCTTGGACTACCCAATTCCGCTGGCTACTGCCTGACCAAGTCGGCCGTGACTGGGCTGGTCCGTTCACTTGCAATCGAACTGGGACGCAGCGGTATACAGGTTAACGCAATCCTGCCCGGGTTCATCGAGACCGAAATGTCGCTGGATACGCCCAAAGCCTTTCAAGACGGGTGTCGCCGCCGGGCAGCGTCCGGCAAGATTGGACAATTGTCAGACATGGAAGGTATCGCGGTTTACCTTGCATCCAAGCAAAGCAATTTCATGACCGGTCAAGCGCTGGTGCTTGACGGCGGCCATTCGATTTTTCCTTTATGATGGGACCCGATACATCATCGGATTTCAAGGGGAGCGATCGCACAAATCGTTCAAGAAACGGTTTACAAAGTCGAATTTGGAAGGGGGCATAAGTGGCATCAGCATCCGGTCGTGAAGAGCAACAGATAGGCTTGTGGCGAATTCTTGCCTTTGGGTCTGTGCAATTGCCCCTTGGAATGATCGGGCTACCGATCGCAATCTATCTGGCTCCGCTCTACTCTGGACAGATGCAATTGGCTCTGCAGCTCATCGGGATTTCGTTAATCCTAGCACGCCTATCCGATTTCATTACCGATCCGATTATAGGAATTATTTCCGATCGCTGGCGCCCCAAAATCGGTCGCAGACGTGTGTGGCTGATTTTTGGATCATTGACGATGATGGCAGGGGTCTACCTGCTATTCCGGCCCTCGCCGGGTATTGATATCGTCTATTTCCTTGCAGCTGTCGCGCTCGTTTATCTGGGCTACACGATGCTATTGCTACCCTATCATGCCTGGGCAGCCGAGCTTTCCGAAGACTATCACGTTCGAACCCGAATAAGTTCGGTTTCACAGGCCTTCAGCATCGCCGGCCTGATCACATCGACACTCATCCCTGCCTATGTACAAATGCAGCCTGGAACGACCAGCGCAGATGTGATGTCAGCGTTAAGCGTCGTTATCATAGCTTTGCTGCCGCTCTGTGCGGCGCTTGCCTTCTTTTTCGTTCCAGAGCCCGAAGCTCCAATCCGCAAAGCCCCGTTCAACATAACCAAGGCGATGAAAATGCTTGGCTCCAACCGGGCTTTCTTGCAGGTAACTTTGTTGGTGCTTGTTGCAACGGTGGGCGAAGTTTTCCGTCAGACGATCACCGTGTTTTTTGCGCGCGATGTTGTGGGCGTCCCTAATATCGGCGTCATATACTTCCTCTATTTCGTCGCCGCGCTGCTTGTTGTGCCCGGTTGGGTTTGGCTCGCCAAGCGGATCGAAAAACACCGCGCCCTTGCCTTGGCGCTCGTCATCGTCGCGGCAACCAATGCGTTGATGTTCTTTGTGCCAAAGGGTGGGGTATATGTCTTTACCGCGCTCTTTATCCTGAAAGGTGCGTGCTATGGTGCAGTGCTCATGCTGCCGCACGCGATGATCGCTGATACTGCAGATATCGATACCGCAGACACGTTAGATCGCCAACAGGGACTGTTTTATGCAGTGACGGCCATGGTTCAGAAGATGGGATATGCTGCCGGCTCTGGTCTGCCTTTGCTCATTCTTGGTGGCATTGGTTATGTTTCTGCCGGTGAGAGCAGAGCCGAACCGCTGCTAGCCTTGACGATCAGCTATAGTGTTATTCCAGCGGTTCTGGTGCTGATCGCCGCTTATATGGCGTGGCATTATACTTTGACAGAGGCGCGCCATCGCGACATCCGCGCCGAAATCGACGCTCGAATGGCCGTCGCTTCTTCCGGAGTGAAAGAATAATGATCACAGGGCTGCATCATGTCGGACTTTCTGTGCTCAATCTCGACGCGGCGATCGACTTCTATACCAAACAGCATGCCTATAATCTCTCCCACCGATTTGACGTAGAAGATAACGCAAACAATCGTGCCATGCTGCAGCTCGATAATGCCTCTGCTCGGGGCGCGTTTTTGCAAGGCAGTCTTGGATGTTTGGAACTGTTCGAATATGCCTGTAAACCTGAAATGGATCAGGAAGATAAGGCAGTCTATTCAGCAGGAATACGCCATATCTGCCTGCAGAGCGAGATTTCCGACCGGTTGTACGATGGACTGGTTGCCGCTGGCGCAACTTCTCATGCACGACCCTCGGGGCTGGGAACGGGCAACAGTTATGTCTATATCCGTGATCTGGAAGGCAATCTTCTCGAGCTTGAGGGAACACCTTGGGCACCGGAGGAGGCTCGCCGCCCCTGGTTTGCGCACGTTGCGCTGGTCACTCCAGATATCAGCAGGCTGACTGATTTTTATGCGCTGCTCACCGGAATCGATATCCATCGCCAAGGCAGTTTCGGCCCCAGTCCTAAATTCGATCATGTGGCTGGACTTTCAGACGTATGTTTCACGGGCGCTTGGTCGCGGCTCGCCAACGCCGAACTAGAATTTTGGTGCTATGCACATCCATCTACTCTGCCAGGAAACAGGCGCAGTCTGGCGACTCCGGGGTGGAACCATATTTGCTTTGAAAGCGACGATATCGACGCTGACTATGCACGGTTAGTGGCCCATGGCATCGAATTGCACGGGCCGCCCCATATGTTCGGAAATGCGCGGCTATTTTTCGGACGCGACCCCGACGGCAATGTTTTCGAAGTACTGCAACCCAGCTTAGATAAACAGCTAACCGTCGCTGCAATGTTGCAAGAAGCCAATGGCCATAGCGTCGATGCTGCGCGTACCGCATATCGCAATCGATTGGCCGCGACGGCTACAGAGGCATAACCTCGATGTCCTTCACCTCGGGTACCGCTATTGCCAACGCTTCCCCTATGAGCCGAAATGTTCGGGCCAATGGACTGGATTTTCATTGCTTGGAACAGGGGCGCGGCGAACCAATTCTCTTTTTGCACGGCTTTCCCGACCACGCTGCCACATGGCGCCCCCTTGCAGAACGTCTCGCGCCGGAATTCAGGCTGATTGCGCCGGATCTGCGTGGCTATGGTTTGACCTCGCGCCCGCTGGATGTTGAAAGCTACCGGCTGGGGCATTTGATCGACGACGTCGCGGCATTGATTGATGCGTTTGATTTGTCGATGGTGCATCTATGTGGACATGATTGGGGTGGCGTTTTGGCGTTCGCATTTGCGGAAAAGCATCCGCATAAAGCAGCCAGCCTTACCGTCCTCAACGCGCCGCCACCTGCAGTATTGCAAAAAATGATCTGGAATGACCCCAATCAGCGCCTTGCATCCCAATATATCACCATGCTGCGTGCCGCCGAGGCAGATGCACTGTTCAATGAAACCAATGTCGATGCTTTAATAGAGCGTTTCTTGGCGCAACCTTATCGTCATGGATTGCTGAATGATGCTGACATCGAGGCCTATCGTCATGCCTGGACCCAAAAGGGTGTGTGGCAGGCGATGTTGGCTTGGTATCGTGCATCTCCTTTTGATGTGCCGGATATCGATGCAGAATTTGGCAACGACTTTCTGGATGAATGCCACATCGAGTGCCCCGTCCAGATCATCTGGGGTGATCAGGATGCTGTTTTTGTGCCCGCCATGGCGGATGCCATCGTCCATGCCTGCCCGGAGGCTATCCTCACGCGACTGCCCGCTGCTGGACATGTCCCGCACCGCGATGCCCCTGAACGCTGCGCAGCGTTGATTGCTAAATTTATCGCTCAACACCCAATCCGGCCGATTTCGAAGGAAGTTAAAGCATGACCGAAAAAACTCTTACGGGCCGCGTTGCCATCATCACCGGGGCTGCCCGTGGAATTGGCCTTGCGGCCGTGCATCGCCTTTGCGCGAGCGGTGCCAGCGTAGTCGCGTTCGATCGGCCGGAGGCCGATTTCAGTACCGCCTTGTCCGCTGGTCGCGTTGCCAGTCTAGCCGGCGATGTAGTGAATGCAGCGGATTGGCAGAGGGCGATCGATCTTGCTCTTACGCTGGGTGAGCGGGTTGATATCTTGTTCAACAACGCAGGCATATCGGGTGCGATAGCCAATGCGCTAGACTATCCGGAAGAAGAATTTGACCGGATTATGGCGGTCAACGTTAAAGGTGTCTTTCTGGGGCTAAAGTATGTCGGCCATCACATGCTGACCAATCGCAGCGGTGTGATCGTCAACACATCCTCGGTGTCGAGCTTTGGCGGTAGCGGTAACATCTTTGGGTACACTGCCAGCAAGCATGCGGTGAATGGAATGACCAAGTCCGCGGCCATCGCGCTGGCGCCGCACGGGGTGCGTGTGCTGGCAATCTGCCCTAGTCCGACGGCAACCGAAATGATGTTCCAACTCGAGCGCCGCCTTTCGCCCGATAACCCAGAGGCTGCTCGGCCACAATTGGCACAGGGTATCCCCATGGCACGCTATGGCACACCAGAGGAAGTGGCCGAAGCCTTGGCGTTTCTGGTCAGCGATGCAGCCGCTTTCATGACTGGTGCCCTTGTGCCGGTCGATGGCGGAACCTTGGCCAAGTAACCCGAAGAGGAGGCTGACATGGTGACGCAGATCGAACGTAGCTTCGGGGAAAAATTCCTCAAAAGCATCGACAATTTCTACACCTACGGGATCGACTGGTTGTTCAACGAATGGTGGGAAACAGCTCCGGCTGATGTGATTGCGAAGTACGAAGCGGCTATCCTCGATCACCCGGACCATGGACCGCTGGCTCGGGAAGGATGGCTTGCGCCGGATTTTCGAATTGGTTCGCTCGACAGCTATGGTCCAGGTACGTTGGGCCATGCTTACCGCGCCTTCATGGTCGACAACAATCTGGTTGAACATTTGGCAGCTGGTTACCACGCTAGGCATGATGAATTGCTGCACAGCGGTAAAATTGATCGCATGCCTCCGGCATTAGCTTACAAGGTGTTACGTGGCTTTCAGACACATGATCTTCATCATGTCCTGACCGGCTATCCGGCTACACCACTCGGTGAGCTTGCAATTCAGGCATTCCAACTTGCCCAGATGGACTATCCTTATGCTGCCATGTGGATTGCCGTTGTGACCAGTCATATGACTTTGGTTGATCCCTACCTAATCAAGCCGGGGATGGACGCGATCACGGATGGTTGGGCTCTTGGCCGGCGCGCCCGCAGCGTCCAGTTCGTGAAGTTTGAGCATCGTCTCGGTGAACCTTTGGATGACATTCGCGCCGAATTTGGGTTGCAGCGCGATCTCGTTGCGATCGCGGATACGCCGCCCAAACGCACGCCCGAACTTCTAAAGCCGTCAGTTGAGCGTTCAGATTGATGCCGGTTGTTGACGCCGGATCGGCTGGTGCCGGTTTGTATGCTCACGCTTGATCTCAGTCAGCGTCCCTAGGATCATGGTGACAGTTAAGTCTTCAAGCGCTTCTCGACTAAGTTTACGTTGCAACAAATAGGCACCCGCAGCGGCCGGCAAACCAAAGCTAATGTCTGTTGCTGCTCTGGCGATATCGGGAGGTAAATTGAAATGTTCGGCAACAATTTCGGCCAGATAGCTAACGGCGGTGTCGCGACCGAACTCTGTGGGGTCATGAATAGCAGAGACTGAGGGTTCGGCTTGCAACCGTTCGATCAACATACCCCGCTCATCAATATATTTGAGGTAAACATGTGTAACAGAACGAACCAAATCCTCGAAAGTATTAGCTTTTTGAGCGGCTTCGACCTGTTGTCGGCGCAAGCGCCTCCACTCGCGTTGCAGAAGAAGCCTCAGCAGATCAGTTATATTGGGGAAATAATTGTAGACCAGAGACTTGCTTATACCCGCTTCGCGCCCGATGCGATCCATCGACAAGGCCGAAACACCATCGCGCGCAACAATCTCTGCAACATGATCAAGGATGAAAGTCTGTCGCTCGCTTGGGGCGAGGCGGACCCGTTTCTGGGACTTCGACAGAGCACTTCGTTTGGCATCAGGCATCGCGTTGCAACCTTTAACAATTTTCACACCCGGCAAACCCGATCGCGAGAACCTTTATCGTTATTTGCCTGTTCCGGCTGGTTTGCCCGTCACAAGCAGAAAGGGCAAGGTTAGATAGATGTCAATTTCCTCGCAATGGTTGAATAGGGCGATTATGAAATTAGGCACCTGCTATTATCCCGAACATTGGCCGGAAAACCTCTGGGCCGAGGACGCTCTCCGTATGGTCGAGACCGGCCTTTCGCAAGTGCGCATCGGGGAGTTTGCATGGAGCAGGATCGAACCCGATCCGGGTCAATTCGACTGGGGATGGCTCGATCGTGCGATTGAAACGCTCCATGCTGCTGGGTTAGAGGTCATTCTGGGCACTCCAACCGCAACGCCGCCAAAGTGGCTGGTCGATGCGATGCCTGACATGGTAGCAACCAATGAACATGGACACGCTCGCATATTTGGATCACGACGGCACTATTGCTTCAGCCATCGTGGTTATCGCGCTGAAGCAGCACGGATCACTCGGGCGGTAGCGAACCGCTATGGCAAGCATCCGGCTGTAGTAGCTTGGCAGACTGACAACGAATATGGTTGCCACGATACGGTGCTAAGCTTTTCCGACGCCGCGCGGCTGGCTTTCCGGGAATGGCTGGCGGCCCGCTATGGCACAGCGATGAATCTCAATCGCGCGTGGGGTAATGTCTTCTGGTCAATGGAGTACAGAAGCTTCGATGAGATCGATTTGCCCGGTTTCACGGTGACAGAGGCAAATCCAGCACACTGGCTTGCCTTCCGTCGCTTCGCCTCGGACGAGGTGGCGGCCTTCAACCGCTGCCAGGTTGAGATACTTCGCGAACTCTCGCCAGGCCGCGATGTTGTCCACAACTACATGGGCTTCTTCACCGAGTTCGATCATCACGCGATCGCGGCCGATTTGGACGTGGTCGGCTGGGATTCCTACCCGCTTGGTTTCCTAGACAGCTTTCCATTCACCGAGGCCGACAAACTTGCATATGCCCGCCAGGGCCACCCGGATATAGCTGCTTTCCACCATGATCTCTACCGCGGTTGTACGCCGAGCGGCCGCTGGTCGGTGCTGGAGCAGCAGCCTGGCCCCGTTAACTGGGCGAACCACAATCCTGCCCCGCTGCCTGGCATGGTTCGGCTATGGACGTTGGAGGCTATGGCACATGGAGCTGAATTGGTCAGCTATTTCCGCTGGCGTCAGTTCCCGCAAGCGCAGGAGCAACATCACGCAGGGCTTTTGCTACCCGATAGTGAACCAGCCCTCGGTCTTGCCGAAGCCGCACAGTCAGCCCGTGATATCGCGATGCTCGGACCAGTCGGCGATCTGCCTAAGCAAGTCGCACTCGTTTTTGCTTATGATGCGGACTGGGTCACCAAAATCCAACCACAAGGTAAAGGCGTCTCTGCGCTGTGGGCCGCCTTTTCTTGCTATTCGGCGCTGCGAAAGCTGGGCCTCGATATCGACATCGTGCCTCCGGGTAGGCCTCTCGATGGCTACTCTCTGGTGGTCTTGCCTTGCCTGCCGATTGTGCCTGATTGTCTAGTCGCGGAACTACAGCGGTTTTCTGGTCAAATTGTAATCGGACCGCGAAGCGGCAGCCGCGATGCCGACTTTGCCATTTCCGATGGCCTGCCGCCCGGCCCCCTGAGAGCGCTTTTCCCCGGTAAGGTCGTAAGGGTGGAAAGCCTGCGCCCAGGCCTGACACATCTCGGCAAGGATTGGGAGATTGAGCGATGGCTGGAACATCTTGAAACTGCCGCCGAACCTGAAATGATAGCTTTGGACGGCACAGTTGCATGCTGGCGCCATAGGCAAGTGCGCTATATGTCGGCCTGGCCCAACCAAGCAGTTGCACACGCCGTTCTAGCGGGCGCAGCCAAAGATGCCGACCTTGTCACACACGCTTTACCCGAAGGACTCAGGCTACGTCGGGCTGGAAATAAGACATTTATCTTCAACTATAGTAAAGAAACGGTTCACTTGCCGGACACCGTAACTGGACATTTACTGCTAGGCCAAAGAACCCTTCACCCGGCCGATGTATCGATACTCAAAGCCAACTAAGTCCATTGCTAGCTGACCAACCTTCATGGCTTGACCCTATAGGTACTACAGGGTGTAGATAGATCTCGGGATCTAAATCTGCCGAGATGGAAAAATGTCTATCAAGCGCAAAATGATTGGAAAGACGCAGTGAAAGTAGATCTCTCAACCACAATAGACCTTCCCGCCGAGGCTGTCTGGGCGGAAGTGCAGACTGCGCCCTTACTGATGCACATTGCGTGGCCGCTAATGCGGTTTGTGACAGTTGGTAAAGAACCGCTTGACGCATTCAAAGATGGTGGCCGCTATCTTATGAAACTGCGCCTGTTCGGTTTCCTTCCGTTTGGAACGCAATGGATCGTAACCTCGCTGCACGAACCTGAAAACGGCACATGGCCCAAGCGCCTTCGCGACGACGGCCACAGCGCGATGATCAGGAAATGGGATCATTGGATTACGGTTGCGCCAAATCCGGATGGTGGCACCGATTACAGAGATAAAGTCGAGATTTCGGCAGGTGTGCTGACCCCTTTTGTTTGGATCTTCGCGCAACTTTTCTACCGACATCGGCAGCGACGCTGGCGCGGACTTGCGGCTACGTTGCATACCCGCCGTCTGATCAAACATGAGATGTCAGACTTTGAGAAAGCCCGCTTAGAAGACGATTGGGACTCCGCATGGCGAGCACTCGAACGCGCACATATCATCTCGCAGCCCTTTCTTAGGCCTCATCTGGGCAATCATCGGGCAATGCTGAGATATGCAATCGAGCAGCGCGATTGGCGTGAAGTTATGGGGCAGCTAGTCAGACTTGCTCTTGCGCCACTAGGCGCGCTGACTGGCCGTATTCCTATCGGCAACACTGGACGGTCGAACGTCAGTGCGTTTCAGAAAATGCCCATTCCAGATGATTTGCGCCGCGCAATCGAACGCAAGCTACCATGATGAACAATGGACGGCTTTTCGAAAATAATCACTAAGGGCCGCCTATCAGCATCCACCCACTTTCGGTCATCTGTCTTTATAAAATTGTGCCTGCTTTTGGTTGTTTCAACCAGCATCGAGAATGTCTGCAACTGGCCGCAAAACGGCCGCTAAAACAATGCACACAAAGCCCTCTGATCAAATTGCTTGGAGAATGTTCGGATCGTGTTCGGATTTTTCAGGAACTTTATAACAACCTGATATAAAAGCAAAATTTCATAGAGCCGAATCTTGCCAAGGTTGGGGTCGAGGGTTCGAATCCCTTCGCCCGCTCCAATGAATTCAATGACTTAGGTGATATCGCCTTTGCAGCCCAAAGCGTGGCTACAGCGTGCGTTTTTATCAGCGTTCTAATTGGAACGCCCGCTCAAAAATCCTGAAAATTCAACGTTTAAGTTGGCCTTGGACGCGGCATTGCCGGTTTACGCGATTGGCACTGCGCTCATCTTTGTGTTCGGCTCGCTCCTAAAAACGGATGAGCGACGATCATCCGTAACGCTTTGGGACTGGTCCGCCAATCCCAAACGCCACAAAAGTCACATTTGCTGGGGAGGAGCCGTTGGCGTCGAATACCGTTCGCCAGCGTTCCATTTGGAACAGTCTATTTTGGCGGAAAGCCTAATTGGCTCTCGTCCTTGATCAGGTGCCACGGCAGATTCTGGGCCGGAACGGGACTGCCTGCTCTTGGCAATTAAACGCTGAAAGCTGCTAGTCATTTTTCAAGACCACGTACTACTTCGGTGTTTCTGCGTGTGGGCGGGTTTATGGTCGGTTGAGAATTTAGATGGCTGATATCTACCTTCTGTCCCCAACCCAGCTATAGCTCAGCTTTCGCCGATATAAGGGCGCACGCCTCTTGTTCAGAAACAACCTCTGCATATTTGGCCTGTAGGTCGAACAAATTGGCTTCATGAGGGTCCGGATGTCGATCGCCACAGGCTTCACGCACGACGAAAGGTGCAAAGCCAGACTGCAGCGCGTCCAGCGCCGTGGCACGCACGCATCCTGAGGTCGACAGTCCTGTGATAAGCAATGTGTCTATGCCTTCTTCAGACAGCGTCTCTGCAAGTGAGGTCCCAAAAAACGCCGACGCGAACTGTTTTGAAATAACCCGCTCGCCGTCCACCGGTTGAAGCGATGGAGGAAATGCCCCCAATGGCGACCCTTCCAGAAACACCCGAAGCGACGGGATTTTGTTGTAGAACAAACCGCCGTCTGCGCCATCTGCTTGATACACGACATTCGTAAAGAAGACCGGGATTCCGGCAGCCCGCGCAGCCGCCAAAAGACGTTCATTGCTGGCCAACGCATCCTCCACCCCCGCGTATAAAGGCGATGCCGGGTCCAGATAGGCCATAACAAAATCGACGATCAGAAGCGCCGGGCGTTTGCCAAAAGAAAGACGGCCGTCGAACGCGCCGACATAATTCGCGGTCAGATCGTCATTCTTTTGCGTCATCAGATTGCACCAGCCGCCTTCAGCCTATCCAGTTCCGCAATACCCATCCCCAACAAGCCGCCATATATTTCGGCATTATGTTGGCCGACAATCGACGGCGCTGGTGAACGGACGCTGCTGGGTGTCGCCGACATCTTCGGGAACGCGCCTTGCATTTTCAGCTTGCCATAACGCTCGGTTTCGACCTCGATAATCGCTTCGCGTGCTTGAAAATGCGGGTCTTCCAGCATCTCTGGCGCGCGGTATACGCGTCCGGCTGGAATCGAATATGCAATCATCAATGCGTCGACTTCATCAACGGTCAGCGTAGCCGCCCAGGCATTGATAATGTCATCCAGCTCAAACTGGTTGTGACCGCGTGCAAGATGCGTTGCGAACCGCGGGTCGGTTCCAAGGTCAGGCATGCCCATAGCTTCTGCCAATCTTTGCCACAGCGAGTCTTTGTTCGCGCCAATCATATATTCGCCGTCCTTGCAAATATAGACGTTGGATGGCGCGATGCCGGGAAGGATTGAGCCGGAGCGTTCGCGAATAAAGCCGCTATGGTCATATTCGGGGACCAGCCCCTCCATGACTTGCAACACGCTTTCATACAGTGCGGCATCGATAACTTGGCCATGGCCAGTCACGCTGCGATGATGCAGTGCGGCAAGAACGCCCATGCAACCATATGTGGCGGTCAACGTGTCGCCGATGGAAATGCCCATCCGGCTTGGCGAGCGGTCAGTTTCACCCACAATATAGCGCCAGCCGCCCATCGCTTCGCCAATGCCGCCAAAGCCTGCGCGGTCTGAATATGGGCCCGTCTGGCCATAGCCCGACATGCGTGCGATGATGAGGCTGGGATGTTCAGCCAAAAGCGCTTCTGGAGAAAAACCCCATTTTTCCATCGTGCCGGGTTTGAAATTCTCCACCAAAATATCGGCTTTGCCAATCAATTGACGGACCAGCGCTTGCCCTTCGGGAATCCGCAAATTGGCCGAAACAGATTTCTTGTTTCGAGCAATGACTTCCCATTGCACCTTTTCTTCGCCTTGGCCCCACACGCGCATGGGGTCGCCGGCGCCCGGGGGCTCGACCTTGATAACTTCTGCACCCATATCACCGAGCAATTGTCCACAAAACGGACCAGCCAGTAACTGCCCGAGTTCAACTACACGTAACCCCTTCAGTGCACTCACTCGGCTGCCTCCAGCGTGGTCCAGACGGGCTGAACCGGTGCCTTCAAGCCTGTTTCGGCCTCGCAATTGGCCCGCAAGGCTTCAATACCTGGTCCGTAATTGAACAAGGGAAGCTCGCCACGCTCTTGCCGCAAACGGCTGCGCAATGTTTCGGTGGCATCGGCATCGACGTCGCCATTTGCGTTAGCAATGACGCCATAGGCTTTTGCACCTTCAACCGTGACAAGCCCTTGGACGATTTCTTTGCCAACCAACGCGGGGTCGCGATCAAGCGCATCGCCCCAGCCGCCGCCGCCCCAGGTGATGAAGTGCAATTGATCACCCTCTTCGACGTGGACGTCCTCAACCTTGTTGCCGATGATCTGCGAAGTGCCGTCGGCTTTTTCGAGAATCTTGCGTGCGCGCTTGCCCGGTTCACCGCCATTGACGCCCCATGGTGGAACGAACCAGCGGTCATCATGAATCGATATCGTGCCTGCTGCCAGAAAACGGTAGGTCATGTGGATACCGTTGCCGCCGCGATGCAGACCAGCGCCGCCGCTGTCGGGTTCGGTTTCATAACGTTCGATCAGCAGCGGGAAATACCGCTCCAGAAATTCGTTGGGCACATTGGTAAAGCCCGGCCACAGCGAGTGACCGTCTGGCCCGTCGCCCATCGGACGTCCAGGAATTCCGCCAAAGCCGATCTGGAACAGTTGGAACCAGTCACCCTTTTTATCATTGCCTGAATAAAAGACATGGGGGCTTGACGAAAAACCCGCCGCATTCAGGAATTCCGGTGTTTTTTGCCCCAAAAGGCCACCTAAAATGTCGAAAATGCGGCCCAGCGCATGGGTACGACCCGAGAGCGCTGCTGGAAATTTCGGCTTGAGAAGTGAGCCGTCCGGAATGCGGACATCGATCAAATCATAAAAGCCATCGTTGAACAAAATCTGCGGATCGAAGACCATGATCATGTAAATGCCAAAGAACATTTTGAACATGTTTTCGTTCAAGAGAAAGTTGATCGAAGCCTGACTTTGCGGGTCCGTGCCGGCAAAATCGAGTACAACCTTTTCGCCTTCGCGCCACATAGTGCACTTAATTTTATACGGGCCGGCGCCCATGCCGTCGTCGCAGATATAATCTTCGAAGCTAACGGGTTCTTCGCCAATGGCCATGGCGATGAGCGATTTCATAGCGCGGTGGTTGCGGGCCAGCAGCTCCTGCGTTGCCGAGATATAGACATCATCACCAAAGCGGGCAGCCATTTCGATGACGCGGCGCGCGGCGACCCGGCATGAAGCGATAAGTGCGTTCAAATCCGCCTGACACCAATCGGGCTTGCGGGTTTGGTGCATGACGAGCTTCATCAGATCGTCATTATATTCGCCCTTTTTCCAGATTTTTACGGGCGGAATGCGGACGCCTTCTTCAAAAATCGAACGGGCGTTGATGGGCATCGAACCGACGACTTTGCCGCCGATGTCGGATTGGTGACCAAACATCGACGTAAAGGCGATCAAACGTCCGTCTTTGAACACGGGCAAGAGCACGAGCCAGTCGTTCGAATGGCTCACCGCGCCTGCACAGGAATATGGGTCGGACAAGAAAATCATGTCCCCGTCTTCGAGCGTTCCTTCGAAGTTATCGAGGAAGCCGCCGATGAAGCTGCCAAATTGGCCGACAATCATTTTTCCGGTGTGATCCGCTATCAAGGGGAATGCGTCGCCTTGTTCGCGAATGCCGGGGGACATCGCGGTGCGCACCAGCGTTGCATCCATTTCGATGCGGGCATTACGCAGCGCGTTTTCGATAATGTCGAGCGTTACCGGATCGATAGCGATCTTGTTGAAAGGGGTGTTGTTCGTTTGAATGATTTGGGCGGGCATGTCGTTCGCCTCCTCAAGCCAGATTGATCAGGATATTGCCGACCTTGTCGACGATTGCGACGCAGCCAGTTTCGATAAGTGTGGTCGAATCCATTTCGACGACAATGGCCGGGCCAGGAATGACATCCCCCTGCCGCAGCTTTGATCGGTCATAGATGACCGCAGCCTGTTCTTTGCCGTCCATCCACAAAACATGGTCGCGCATTTTGGCCGCTGCGGGGTTTCCATCGCCCTTGGGCAATTCTGCCGCTGGCAAGTCGAGCGGCTGCCCCAAGGCAACGGCACGCAAGTTCACGATTTCGTGCGGTGTATCCATGTTAAAGGTGAACAACCGCAGATGTTCCTCGTCGAAGCGTGCCAGAATGCCGGCAACGCCATCACGCTCCAGAACGTCGGGCGTAATCGTCAACGGCACTTCAAATGCTTGCCCGGCATAGCGGACGTCAATTTCGAACTCGCTGGTGATGTCCGCATCGTTGATGCCATCTGACTGCAACTGCGCGCGCGTCTGCTCTGCCATTTCTCTCAAAATAGCGATGAGCTCGGACGCGTCGGTTGTTGTCGCAAGTTGTGAAAAACTGCGCGCGGTTTCGGTGCGCATCCGCGTCGTTGCATCACCCAATGCGCACAAGACGCCTGGCGAAACGGGTGATACGGCAGGCCAGCTGCCCATCAACCGCGCAACGGCGTTCACGTGCAAGGGTCCAGCCCCGCCAAAGCCCATTAGGGCGAAATGCCGTGGGTCATAACCCTGCTGCACCGAAATCATGCGCAGCGCGCCGAACATATTTTCGTTCACAATATCAATGATGCCGCGCGCAGCCGCCATCAGGTCAATGCCGAGCGCGTCCGCGATGGTCTGCACCGCTTTTTTCGCGCCCTCGCGGTCAAGCTGGAACGTTCCACCCAACAGGTTTTCGGGAAGATAGCCCAATACCACATTGGCGTCGGTCACGGTTGGCGCTTCCCCACCCTTGCCATAAGCAACGGGCCCCGGAACAGCGCCAGCCGACTGCGGACCAACGCGCAAGGCCTTAGTCAATTCAGGTACATAAGCGATCGAGCCGCCACCTGCACCAACGGTTTTGACATCAAGCGATGACGCCCGCACCGCCAAATGGCCGACCTCGGTCGTACGCACGCGACGTGGCTCCAGATTTTCGATCAATGCGACATCGGTCGACGTGCCGCCAACATCAAGCGTCAGGATGTTCTTGATGCCTGCGTTCTTCCCGACCCAAAGCGCGCCTGTCACGCCGCCTGCTGGACCCGACATCAAAATATCGACGGGATGCTCCTGCGCTTTTTGCGCGGACATCAACCCACCATCGGACCGCAACAAAGACAATTTGCCGGTGAAACCAGCGTCAGCCAGCTTGCTCCGCAGATTGGAGATATATTTGCCGACCACCGGACGGACCGCGGCGTTAGCAACGGTTGTCAGTGTCCGCTCATATTCTTGCATTTCTGGCAGAACTTCATGGCTGAGCGACACGGGAACATTCGGCATCATTGCACGCGCGAGATCGCCGACCTGCTGTTCATGCGCGCCATTGGTGTAGGCGTTCATAAAGCTGACGGTGATCGCCTCAACGCCCTGTTCTTTCAGATAACCGAGAGCCGTTTTTGCCGAGGCTATATCCAATGGGCGAACTTCTTCGCCTTGTGCGTTCATGCGGCCGCCGACAGTGACCGTATCTTCCAATGCCGCCAACGGCGTTGGTTTTGGCCAGATAATCCATGCGGCAAGACCGCCGGGCACATACGACCGTGCGATCTGCATGATATCGCGATATCCCTCCGTGACGATCAGGCCGACGCGTGCGCCTTTGCCTTCAAGCACAGCATTGGTCGCCACCGTGGTTCCATGCAGGAAATATTCGATCCCTGCCGCATCTACGCCAGCGTTCGCGCAAATCGCGTTGACGCCGTTCAAAATGCCCTCGCTGCTGTCATGCGGCGTTGACGGCGTTTTGTGCCTCCAAAATGCGCCAGTCTCTGCATTGAACAGCAATAGGTCGGTAAAAGTCCCGCCGACATCCACGCCCAAACGATACCCCATTAAACTCTCCTCACGCTGCTTTTGGAAATGATGGCGATTGCGCCACCATGCCGGGTAATTTCCTGCCCATAATTTCTGAAAGCCAGTTGCTGGCCTCAATCAAACTCTGCAAATTCATTCCTGTGCGAACGCCTGCGCGCTCAAGCATGTAGACGACGTCTTCGCTGGGCACGTTTCCGGCTGCACCCGGCGCGAATGGACATCCGCCAAGTCCGCCTAGCGAGGCATCTACGACGCTTGCGCCAGCGCCAACGGCGGCCCATAGGTTCGCGAGGCCTGTATTCCGTGTGTTGTGGAAATGCACCCGAACAGGAAGCGGGTTAACCGCCTTTCGAATTTCCGTCACGAGCCGCGCAACATGCGCCGGGTTTCCAACGCCAATAGTATCCGCCAAAGCGATTTCGACGGGGCCAGCCTCTGCGATCGCGACGGCCATTTCAATAACGCGCTTGTCGGCCACTTCACCTTCGAAAGGACAACCAAAGGACGCCGCAATCGTGCATTGCGCCGTGCGTCCTTCGGCATGGGCAAGCGCGATAATAGCCTTCGCCGCTTCGACCGATTCGTTGCTGCTTTGACCTTGATTGGCCATCGCAAAGCTGTCGGTCGCAACCGCAACCGCACCCAGCTGGCCAATTTTTCCTGAAGCAATGGCGCGCTCTGCGCCACGCAGGTTCATGACCAACCCAATAAACGTAACGTCGTCGCGATCAGGAAGCCCCACGCACACATCTTCCGCGTCCGCCATTTGCGGAACGCGCTTTGGGTTCACAAAACTTGCCACCTCAATACGGCGCGCGCCGGCATCGATGGCCCTGTTTATCAGCGCCAGCTTATTCCCCGTCGAAACCAAGACCGCCTCATTTTGAAGGCCATCGCGGGGGCCGACTTCGACGAACTCAATATGGTCAGAAATGCTCATTACAGCTTAAATGGCATAATTGTATACAAAATCAAATAGGATTATGCGGCCAAATTCGACTTTCGAATTTCCGTATCGGTCGAATGCGCTTGTGCATAGGCATGGAAGGCGCGCCGGATATGGCCAGTCATTACAGCAGCAGCCCATTCACCATCACGCTTGTCAAATGCGATCAGCAATTCGTCGTGATCATGGTGCGAACGGCGCAGATTTTCCAAGTCATATTGGCGCGCCGTACGCAAGACCACCGGTTGCTCGGTAACCTGCCCAAGCATGCTGGCAAGTCGCTCGGATGCGGCAGCCGCAACGATAATCGCATGGAACTGCCGGTTGTGATCCAGAAATTTTGGTACATCGGGATTCGGAATATCTATTGCCTGCTTAAGCTGGGCATTGTGATGACGAAGCCGCCCCAATTGCTCACGGGTAATCCGGCTCGCGGCGCGCTTTGCGGCATGCGCCTCCAGCATAGCGCGCAACTGGAAAGCATCTTCCAGATCATCGAGCGACCAGTCTGCCACGAAACTCCGCTGCGAGTCGTTTCGCCGAATGAACATCTCTGCCTCAAGCCGGCGCAGCGAATCGCGTACAGGGGTGCGTGACACGCCGCACAACTCCGCAAGCGCTTCTTCACGAATTTGCGAACCGGGCTGCAATTCACCAGACAAAATCATGCTGCGGATATTGTTATATGCTCGTTCCGATGCCCGGGACATTAGTGTAACGCTCCTCTTGACGAATGCCATTTGTATACAATAAGCTGCCATCAAAGCAATAATCGGAAAACTAGGGGAGTAAAGTTACATGCGTATTGGGAAAAGTGCACTCCTATCATCGATAGCAGTCAGTGTTTTGATTCCGACCACGGCGTTCGCACAGACAGCCGAAGAGGGCGTTGAAGCTGAAGAAATCATCGTAACCGCGCGTCGTCAGAATGAACGGCTCGTGGACGTCCCAGCTTCTGTATCCGTCATTGATGCCGAATCGCTTGCAAAAACCGGCGCAGACAATGCGCAAGGCTTTGCCCAGCTGACACCCGGCGTAACAATCGTAACGGGAACCGCCGAAGCCGGTGATACCCAGATCAACATCCGTGGTATTAACGGCGCGCGTGACGCTGAAAGCTCGGTCGCTCTTGTCGTTGACGGCATTTTAAAGACCAACACCGCGCAACTCAACCAAACACAAGGCACGCTGAGCCAGATCGAAATATTGAAGGGCCCACAAGGCGCCATCTACGGTCGCAACGCTGCCGCTGGCGCAATCGTCGTATCGACAGTGAAGCCGGGCGATATCCTCGAAGGCGCAGTGAAGCTTAGCTACGCTAACGAAAAGACCATAGAAGGTTCGGCCTACATCTCATCGCCATTGGGCGATAATGCAGGCTTCGTTCTGTCGGGCAACTACCGCAGCACGGACGGTTTTTACCGCAACCTGTATCTCGATCAAAAGGTGGTCGATGATCAGGAGGTCTACTCCATCGACGGCCGCTTTATGGCGCAACTGGGCGATGCGACGGAACTTGACGTAAAGGCCCGCTATTCAAAGTTCTCCGGCGCGTCGATTAACTTCAACTCAGTATTTCATATCGAGGCTTTTGGCGGTGCATTCTTCGAAGACGTCGATGCGCACGAACTGCGTTACTACAGCAACATCCGCCCAACGAACGACCAGCGGTCGATCGACCTTTCGGCAAAAATCGATCATGACTTTGGTTCAACACGGCTCACCGCATGGGCTTTGTATGCTGATGTCGACCAAAGCCTGACGGCGGACGGTACCTCGGCTGATTTCGCACGTTATATTTCACCAGCGCTCGGCGCGCCGTCGAACCCAACAAACCTTGCAGTCCAGAACAAGTGCTTTGCAACGACTGCCTCTTTGACTGGCTTCCCGGTCAACGCACCGGGCTTTGTTGGACAAATTCCAGTGCCATTTATCTTTGCACCAGCGACGGGCTCAACCTTCGGTGCGTACAGCCCGACAACGTGCGACGGTACGCAGCTGCAAATTCGCAACCAAAAGGACATCAGCGGCGAAATCCGGTTGGCCTCGAACACGGATAGCGCGCTGAACTGGCAATTGGGTGTCTATGGACTGCACATCGACCGCACAGTAGGCGTCAGCCTCGGCGCAGATCTGGGTCAGGGTGTCAGCCGTGCGCTGTACAATGCCCCGGGTAGCAGCAACCCGACTTCGCAGTTGTTCAATGACACGTTCAAGACCGATGTTTATGCGGCATTTGGTTCGTTCGACTATAAAATGTCCGATCAATTCAAAGCTGGCGTTGCATTGCGCTATGACGTTGAAGATCGCACAACGTCCAACCTCGTGCCAAATGTGTTCGACCCGATTACCGGTGCGAAGATCAATCCCGGCCTTCCCGCAACAGGCGGAATTGTCGATAAATCGGCAAGCTTTAAGCAAGTCCAGCCTAAGGTCACACTTAGCTACACGCCGAATAGCTCGACAAACATCTACGCCAACTGGGGCATCGGATTTAAATCGGGCGGCTTCAACAACACCGGTTCGTCTGCACTGGTGAACGCAAATTTCAACATTCCTGCAATCGGTGCAGGCGTGACGATCAATGACCTGTTCCGCAAAGAACGGTCGAGCTCATTTGAAGCGGGCATCAAGGGATCGTTGTTCGACAACCGCGTGACGTTTGATCTTGCTGGTTATTACACCCGCATCACAGACATGCAGTTCTTTGAATTCTTCGTGGGCTCCTTTGGTCTACTCCGCGTTGTTTCCAACATCGATCAGGTCGATGTTAAGGGTGTCGAGCTGAACACAACTGCCAAAATTATGGATGGTTGGAAGGTGTTTGGTTCGGTGAACCTGACGGACAGCGAAATTAAGGAAAATGCGTCACGGCCTTACACCGTGGGCAACAAATCGCCTTATACCGCAGACTACACAATCAACCTCGGTAGCCAGATCGATACACCGCTGAATGACAGCATGGATGTGGTTCTGCGTGCCGATTACCGGATTACTGGTGCGACGTGGTTCCACACCGTTCAGGATCAAACACGGTCGACGATTTTCAGCCAGCTGCTGCCAATTTCTGCGCTCGCACTTCCCGGGGCAGTTGGAAACGCCAATTACAGCGTAGCCAAGCGTGATCCTTTCGGTGTCTTGAACCTGCGCTTTGGTCTCGAAGGTGACAACTGGAATGTCACTGCATTCGCTGACAATTTGCTCGACCGCAAATATATCAACGAAGCCATTCCAGCGATTGAATTTGGCGGTTCATTTATCTCGCCAGGCGCACGTCGCCTGATGGGTGTCGAAGTGGGCTACAAATTTTAATCAGACCGACCATACGCTCTAACAAAAGTTGGTAGTTGAATTCCATTCTCGCACTTTGGCTAAGTGCGTGGGACAAAGGTACCGTTAGGATGGCATCGCGAGTAATACTCGTGGTGCCATCTCGCTGTATCTCATGGCATTTTGCTTAGCCGAAACTCCGCAAATAAATACGCGGATGTCTTATTGCTCTCGGGGCACTGTTACCTTCCGCACGTCTCTGGAAACCCGAACACCGGAAGCATTAGTGGTGGGATCGTTCAATGCGGCGGCTTCCGCTACAGCATTGGACACAAAGCTCTTTGAGCAAGTGGCGTGGAGAATGTTCGGCTCGCTCCTAAAAACGGATGAGCGACGATCATCCGTAACGCTTTGGGACCGGTCCGCGCAATCCCTAACCCCACAAAAGTCACATTTGCCCGGGAAGAGCCGTTGGTGTCCCACACCCCTCGCCAGCTTCCCAATTGGAACAGTCTATTTTGACGGGAAGCCTAATCGGTTCTCGTCCTTAATCAGGCGTCATGGTAACTTTTGGGCCGGTAGCGGACTGACCGCAATTAAGTAGAAAGCATAGATTAAAGACAAAGCGGTTACCAAAAACTCGCCAATAATTCCTTGCACTTATGGCTATTGCCGAGAAGCCACCGAACGTAATTTACTTCAATTTGTTCATCAGACATCGTCGGACATCCTGCGATGCGACAATATGAGTTCAGCTTCGATTTGACGCAGAAAATGACGAACTAGCATCACTATGTCGTCTCGCCGATTTGCCGGCGAACCTATGATTAGCCGGTCTGCCCTCAACCGTGTGAAATCAAACTTGTGCTACCCTGCTTCTTACCTTACTTCGCAGCTTGAAAATTAAGCTGGCGAGGGAAGGCAGCAAATATGCGGGCTACGACGCCGACATCCATTAAAGCCGATACGCCAGCCAAGTTGCCGATTTGGCGGCAGTTATATGTGCAGGTGCTAACCGCCATCTTCCTCGGTGCTTTGTTAGGGCATCTCTATCCCGATATCGGTTCTGCCTTAAAGCCGCTTGGCGATGGCTTCATTAAGTTGGTCAAAATGATCATCGCGCCCGTTATTTTCCTCACCGTTGCAACGGGGATTTCCGGCATGCGCGATTTGTCGGCTGTCGGCAGTGTGGCGGGAAAGGCATTCGCCTATTTCTTTTTCTTCTCGACACTTGCTCTGATTATCGGCCTTGTTGTCGGCAATATCGTGCAACCCGGCGCTGGCTTAAACATTGACCCTGCCTCGCTCGATGCCAGCAAGGTAGCGGATTATGCCAAGACATCAGAGGGGCAGACAATTGCTGGCTTTGTACTCAACATAATTCCAGAAACTTTATTCAGCGCCATGACCAGCGGCAACATACTGCAAGTGCTGCTTGTCGCCATACTGACCGGGCTCGCGCTGTCTGCCACGCGCCCCCATAGTGATTTGGTGCTCGACGTCCTTGCCTCATTCAATGCGGTGATTTTCAAGCTCGTTCACATGTTGATGAAATTGGCCCCAATCGGGGCGTTTGGAGCGATAGCGTTCACGATTGGCGAATTCGGCATCGCCTCACTTGCTAACCTCGCAGCTCTAGTGGCTACTTTCTATCTTACCTCGCTCCTGTTCGTGGTCGTCGTACTTGGCGCTGTTGCATATTTCACCGGGTTCTCCATTTTTAAGATGATCCGTTATTTGCGTGAAGAACTCTTGCTGGTGCTTGGCACATCGTCTTCCGAAGCGGCACTTCCCAGCTTAATGGAGAAGATGGAAATTGCTGGCGCACGGAAATCGGTAGTGGGCTTGGTTGTACCTACCGGCTATTCCTTCAATCTCGACGGCACCAATATCTACATGACGTTGGCCGCTTTGTTTATCGCCCAAGCCGTGGGCATAGATCTTTCCATGTCCGAACAATTGGCCTTGATTTTGGTTGCAATGATTAGTTCAAAAGGCGCTGCTGGCGTTACAGGTGCAGGATTTGTGATCCTTGCGACAACGCTTTCGGTCGTGCCATCTGTGCCCGTAGCAGGCATGGCGCTGATACTCGGTATCGACCGGTTCATGAGCGAATGCCGCGCGCTGACCAACTTCATCGGCAACGCTGTCGCGACGATTGTTGTCGCACGATGGGAAGGCGCGCTGGATACCGGGCGTTTGGCCGCTGCGATGGCGGGTGCACCCATGCCGTTGCCCGAAGAAGATATCGAACGACATGAACGCAGCGGGCCACTCAGCGAAGCTTTGGCCGAGGCATTGGGCGAGCAATCATGATCGCGCGCCGCACCTTGCTGCAAAACCTTGCCGCGCTTTCGGCGGTTGGCGCGATACAATTGAGCAGCTTCATGCCCGCCTTTGCTGAAGATCGTGAAGAAATCCTATTATGGCCCGGCAAGCCGCCCGGCCAGGGTGGGGTGACGGGTCCGGAAAAGGTCGGCGAAGCAGGCGCAGGATTGGGCGCACTGTCAAACATCTCGGTTCCGCGTATGCGCGTCTATCGACCGGAAAAGGCAAACGGAGCGGCCGTTATCGTGTGTGGCGGTGGAGGCTATTTCCGTATTCAGTTGAAGAAAGAAAGCACACCAATTGCCCATTGGCTGCAAGCGCGCGGTTTTACAGTTTTCGAGTTGCTTTACCGTCTACCAAATGACGGCTGGGATGCATCCGTACCGTTCATGGACGCGCAACGGGCAATGCGGATCGTGCGGACCAGAGCACCAGAGTTCGGCATCGATCCAAAGCAAATCGGCATTATGGGTTTTTCTGCAGGCGGGCACCTCGCCGGGTTTACGGCACTACAGCCGCAACGGCAGCTTTATGCCGGGTCGGACACATATGAGAAAGTCAGCGCCAGACCCGACTTCTCGGTACTGCTGTTCCCGGTCGTTTCCCTCCGGAAGCCCTATGATAAAACGCGTACACGGCGTGAAATCATCGGCGAAACGCCGGGCGCTGAGGCTGAGAATGCCTGGTCGCTCGACGCTTATGCTAGCGCTGACGCGCCGCCGACGATCATTTTTGCATCAGCGGACGATAAAACCGCGCCGCCGGGGCATGGTATCATGCTGTTTGAAAAGCTCAACGCTGCCGGTGCATCAGCGGAGTTGCATATGTTTCGCGACGGTGGCCATGGCTGGGGTCTTGGCCGTCCTGAACAAGTCTTGAGCCAATGGCCGGAAATGTTCGTAAAGTGGTTCGATTCAGGAAAAATAATACAAAGTAAGCAGGGAGAATAAAGATGGGGACCAAGATATTACGCAAGGTAGCGTTGTTCAGCACAACCGCGTTGATGACAGCAAATATGGCATATGCGCAAGATGCTGCGACCGTCGCGACTGAGGAAGCCGAAGCATCAATCGTCGTAACCGGTTCACGGATCCAGGGCGCGCAGATCAACGACGTCCTTCCGGTTACCGTTCTTGACGAGCAGCAGATTGAGAATACCGGCGCATCGTCGGGCGACGAATTGTTCCGTTCACTTCCGCAGAATGGAACCATCGCGTTCAACGAGCAAAACGCCACCACTCAGAACAACGTCCGCGGTGATGTCGGGTCGGTGAACCTGCGCGACTTGGGTACAGGAAACACATTGCTGTTGATCAATGGCCGCCGGATGAACCTACACCCCGGTTTCCAGACCGAGTTGCTAGTACCGGTAGTCAGCCCCGACACCAACGAGATTGCGCCCGGCAGCGTTCGTCGGATTGAAGTCCTACGCGACGGTGCTTCGGCCATTTATGGAGCCGATGCGGTCGCAGGCGTGATCAACACCGTGCTCAAGGGCAATTTGAAAGGCGGCTTCCTTGAAGGTGACTGGCGCGCATCGGATGGAACCAGCTTGTACAGCTATTCCATCAGCGGCGGTTTAGGGTTCGATTTCGGCGGTGGACGCGGCAATTTGACCGTGTATGGCGGCCGTTTCCATGAAAACGGCCTTGGTTCGTCGGGCCGCGAATATTCGCGCGACGATGACCGCACGCGGTTGCTCGTCGGAACCGATTTCGAGGGGGAAGCCTCGTTTAACAATCGCAATACTTTCGGGCCGTTCGGCCAATTCGATATTCAGACGTCACCCAACAGCCGAACACCGATAAACGACGACGACTTCTATCTGCAACCAAGCACGTTCACCGGCTGCCGCATGGATTTCCGTAACGGGATCTGTGCCCGTAACGGAGAGACGCCTACCACGGCCGTCCGTTATAACACCATATTCGGTAACTCGCTGATTAGCCGTAAGGACCGCTACAATGCGATGGCGCTGCTGAACTACGAATTGACGGACAGTGTCGAAGCGTATTTCGAAGGCAGCTATTACCGATCGGAAAACCAGCGCTTTAATGATGCATCGGCTATCCTCAGCGCTGTTCCAGTCGGCATTGCACGAACCGCCTATTGGAACCCGTTTGGCCCGACTACGCTGGCTGGCGGCGGAGCCAACCCCAATCGTCTGCCTGGCACCACCATCCCCACCACCGGCGCTGATTTAATTATGGAGCGCTATCGCTTTGTCGATGGTGGCAACCGTAGCGTTTTGGTGGACAAGGACGCTTACCGTCTTGTCGCGGGTCTGCGCGGCAATTTCGGCGCGTGGGACTTTGACACCGGGTTCGTCTATTCCGAATCGAAGTTGACGGATCTTGAAACCAACCGCGTGTCGCTCACCGCGATGCAGCAATCGATCAACCGTACGACGCCCGATGCTTACAATCCGTTCAATGGCGGATGTCTCAATGATCCCGGCCAAGGCGATTGCACGCCGAATCCGACCGCCGTATTCGACACTTTCCGTATCAACGTGTCCCGCAAGGGCGGCACCAGCCTTGCACTGGCAGACTTCAAGGTCAGCCGCGACGACCTGTTCGTCCTCCCCGGCGGCAACGTTGGCGTTGCAACAGGTATTGAATGGCGTCGTGAGACCTTTTTCGATGATCGTGACCCCCGCCTCGACGGCACGATTACATTTACCGACAGCGTGACTGGCGTATTCAACGGCAGTGACGTTGCGGGAACCAGCCCGTCACCCGACACAGATGGGTCGCGAACAGTATATTCGGGCTTCGCCGAATTGTTCGTGCCTGTCGTCAGCGCAGACATGAATATTCCGCTGGTCGAAGAATTCAATGTGCAGATGGCCGGACGGGTCGAGCGGTTCGAAGATATTGGCGCAACCGCGGTGGTCCCGCGCGTTGCCGCATCATGGACCACTATTCCCGGCGTCACATTCCGGGGCGCATGGTCGCAAGGCTTCCGCGCACCAAATCTGGCACAGGTCAATGATGACGGTACCACCCGGTCCAATACACGGGATGATTTCGTGTTTTGCCAGGCACAGGTCCGAAAGGGCCTCCTATCCAGCCTCGACGCCTGCCCCGGTGCCGGTGTCATCAGCTTCCGGTCGGGCGCTCGAAGCCTCAAGCCCGAAGATAGTGAAAGCATAAACCTTGGTATCGTGCTTGAGCCGAAGTTTATTCCCGGCCTGACACTGACCGCCGACTATTGGCGGGTAAAGCAAGCCGAGTTGGTTGGTACGTTCGGCGACGACAACGCAATTGCGCTTGATTTGCTCCGCCGTCTCGGTGGCAGCACCAATCCAAATGTTATCCGTTCTGCGCCGACCGCGGATGACGTAGCATTGTTCACTGGGACTGGCCTTGCCCCGGCGGGCAAGATTGTTAAGGTGCTCGATCCGTACCTTAACCTTGATAGCCGCGTGTCCAAGGGCTGGGACTTCGGGATGGCCTACAATGTGCCCGATTTCGGGGCGGGCAAGTTCCGCCTTCGCTTGAACGCGGCACGGCTAAACAGCTTCGTCCAGACCGCCAGTGCTGACGGTGAGGAGCTGCTCGCTGGAATTTCTTCCGGTAAACTACCAGCTGACGTCACGGTTGGCGGGCTGGGTGAATTGCTCGAAATCGACGGCCGTCCCAAATGGCGCGTCAGCGGATCGATCAATTGGGAAACCGGTCCAGTTGAGATCGGCCTGTTTGGCCAATATACTGGCAAGGTATGGGACACCAGTGTTGTCCGGGACATATTGTTGGTTTCAGATGATCCAAATGCCAACTTCTACCGGGTCAACGACCAGTTCCTTACCAACCTTTCGGTTTCTTACACGATCAACAACGACACGGCTCTTAACGGAACCCGGTTGCGCTTTGCGATCAACAACCTGTTCGACAAGGATCCGCCACTGGCTGATGAAACCTATGGTTTTTACAGCGAGTTGTACACGGCGCGCGGACGTGTCTTCCACGTCGAACTCCGTAAGAAGTTTTGATGTGATGCGGCGGGCGGGAACTTTGTTATCGCTCGCTGCGTGGATTGGGATCGGGTCGGTTGCACACGCGCAGCCGCCCGCCACCCCAGTGTCATCGGAGTCCAAACCTACGCTGTCAGGTTGCAGTACAGCGAAAGCTAGCGTTAAATTCGATTTTGAGGGCGCGTCCCGCTCTGTCTGTTATGTGGAGAGGGAACGGACGCTCTCAATTTTAGTGACACCCGAGCACCTACCGCCAATTAACCCCAGCCCATGGTATGCTTTCCGGTACAGCGCGGCTGAAGGCGGGAATCTGACGGTGCATGTACGTTACCTTGGCGCACGTCACCGTTATGCACCAAAATGGCGCGGACGCGGCGACCCTTCGGCGCTTTCCATCGTGGTTGCCAACGACGCCAGTTCGGTATCCATTACACTCCCGCCGGGCGAAGGTGTCATCAGTGGCCAGCCGCTTTTGACGAGTGCCCATTACGACAATGTACTTAGTCAGCTTACGAAAAGTGGCGGCGGCAGCAGGATTGTAATTGGCCAATCACACGATAGCCGCCCCATCGAAGCCGTTCGTTTGGGCTCTACCGACGCTCCGCGCCTTGTGGTGCTGCTCGGCAGGCAGCATCCACCTGAAGTGTCGGGTGCCTTCGCAATGGACGCGTTTTCGCTTAAGATTGCAGAGCTGGTCCGTAACGGCTCCATAAACGGGAAAGAATTTCAGTTTCTGGTTGTGCCGTTACTCAATCCCGATGGAGTCGCGAGGGGGCACTGGCGGGGTAATCTAGGTGGGACAGACCTCAACCGCGACTGGGGCACTTTCAAACAGCCTGAAACGCGCGCTGTCCATGATTGGTTGGCTTCTTTGCCGCTACACGTCCGGCCGGTTTTGATGCTCGATTTCCACTCCACCAACCGCAACCTTTTTTACGTGCAGGGTGATGAGGCAAATGCGCAAGGCAAGGCATTCCTTGCTGCGTGGCTCGGGGGCAAGGAGAACGCCTTTGCAGGATATCCGTTCAAGATTGAGCCACGCGATGCCAATCCCGGCTCGGGCACGACAAAGAATTGGTTCAGCGCGAAATATGGTATTCCAGCCTATACCTACGAGGTCGGAGACAACTCAGACCCGGCAGCAGTGCGTGCTGCTGCGGAGGCGTTAGCTCAAAATTTGATACCATCTCTGGTTATGCCGCTTAAAGAGTGATGCACCCGCATATGTGCAGGGGCGCTGCTCAGTTCGATCCGGAGTTTTTTTTAATGAGCCTTACCATCACCTATCGCGCCGCAGCGGTCTTTGCTCTCCTTGGGGCATCGTTTGTGGCTGCGCCAGTTATGGCAAAAGACTGCGCACCGCTTTCGGCCGGATCGTCGCAGATTGTTTTTTCCGGCTGGGCAGGGCCTAAACTTCCTGTCTTCGTGCACAAGCCGCAAACGGCCGGGGCCGATAGCCGTATCGTTTTCGTCATGCATGGCGTGCAACGTGACGGCGACCGTTATCGCGATGAATGGCGCGATCTCGCTGAAAAACACAATCTTATCGTGGTCGTTCCGACGTTTGGCAGAAAGGATTTTCCCACCACCGGCTCTTACAATCTTGGTAACATAGTCGATGAGAAGGGCCGAAAAACGCCTAAGGCGAAATGGTCCTTCTCGGCGATCGAGCCTTTATTCGACGACATCGTTTGCCGCGTGTCTGGTGATCAACGGGGCTATGCGCTTTATGGTCATTCTGCCGGTGGGCAGTTCGTTCATCGCTATGTCGCCTTTGCCGATGCACCCCGTATGGAAGCTGCAGTTGCCGCGAATTCTGGATGGTATACGATGCCCGACAATGGCGCTTTCCCATATGGCTGGGGCGGAGATGTGGCAGGACTGGTCGCGCCTGCAAAGGCGTTTCAGCGGCCGCTCACCATCCTACTGGGCACCGAAGATATTGACCGCAACGATCCCAACCTGCGCATCAACGAGGAAGCAGACAAACAGGGCCAAACGCGTTTCGACAGGGGGCACGGTTTTCTGGCCGCGGCACACAAGCAGGCAGGCGCCGTCAGGCCGCTCAACTGGAAAATCGCTTACGCACCGGAGGTTGGGCACGACAATGGCCAAATGGCTCCGTTTGCTATTCCCCACCTTTTAGGCGCAGCTGCCAGCGCACCATCGCTGCAAGTCGCCGTTAAGGCCGAAGCCGCTCTTGAAGAATTACGGTCGCGCAAGGACGTCACAGCGGCAATGGCCACGATAGTTGAGCTTGAAAGCGATTGGGCCATCCAGCGGCTAATCGAACTCACCGAAATACCGGCCCCGCCGTTCGAAGAGGAAAAGCGCGGGCTGGCTTTTGCCCGCATGTTGCGTGAAATCGGTGGTCTCGACGTTCGAATTGACGCAGTTGGGAATGTGATCGCGCGGCGTAAAGGCACTGGCACAGGTTCGGCTGTCATGCTGGCCGCCCATCTCGATACCGTTTTTGCCAAAGACGTGGACGTGACGGTAAAACGGGACGGTGACCGTTTTACCGCCCCGGGCATTGGCGACAATTCACGCGGTCTGGTATCGCTTTTATTGGTTGCGCGTGCTCTGGAACGGCATGCCATAAAGACCGAACGGGACATCCTGCTGGTCGGGACCGTCGGCGAGGAAGGCACCGGCGACTTACGCGGCATGCGCCATATCTTTGCGCAGCCCGATCACGGGATTGGCAGCGTGATTGCGATTGATGGCGGAGAGATGGGACGGCTGATCGACACAGCAGTTGGGTCAAACCGCTATCGGATGAAATTTACGGGTCCCGGCGGCCATAGCTACGGCGCCTTTGGAACCGTCAACCCGCACCACGCCACGGCGCGGGCAATAGCCCGTTTTCTCGACCGCGCCGAACCCGTTACAGCCTCCGGAACAAAGGCGACTTACTCGGTTGCATTGTTGGAAGGTGGCCTTGGCATCAACGTCATACCAACTGACAGCGCGTTCGAAATCGATCTGCGATCGTCGGACGCCAACCGTCTGGCTGCTCTAGATGCAATCCTGCGATCGGCAATTGGTGCAACGCTTGCCAGCGAAAATGCGGGTAAGAAACAAGGCGGGCTTCTGGCAGTCGAGATCAAGGATCTTGGAAAGCGCCCGGCAGGCACAAATGCCGCCGCCGCCCCCTTGGTCTCCAATGCTGAAGCAGCTCTTTCTTCTTTGGGCGTCGAACCGAGCCGGAACGCCTCATCCACCGATGCAAATCTACCCATGTCGTTGGGCATTCCGAGCATAACCATTAGCCGTGGTGGCATCAGCGAACGATCGCATTCTAATGAAGAATACTGGATTGCACAGTACCCACATCTTGGGCCGCAAGCAGCATTACTCATTAGCCTCCTTGAGGCCCGCGTTAGCAATGATATTGGCGATGCAAGATAGGTTATAAACGCCTAAAAAGAACCGGCAAGGCGCCCAAGCCATGCCAGTGCCGACTGCGGCGGCTCGGTCCGGCACCCGGTCAGCGGAGAGCGGGACCGGCAAATAGAGAGCGAAAGGCATTTGTCTTTTATTGGGCACTTCTTATTTGGCCGTGAATGTTGACAAGTGGGCGCAAAGCTGGCGTGGCCGTTTTCGTTTTTTTATCAGCGTTCTGATTGGAACACCCGCCCAAAAATCATGGAAATTCAGTATTTAAGTCGGCCTTGGATGGGGCATGTCCGGTTTATGCGATTGGCACTGCATCCATGTGCAGTTGAAACATCCAATAACTAACGTTCATTCTACCACCCGCCAAAACGCTCCCATTCATTTGTGACGATATCAGACTTGCCGTGAACGACGTGGTAGCTGCGATGCTGAGCCCCTGTTGCACAGGCGTGATTGGGCAAGATGCGAATAAAGCATCGCAGGGCCGAAACAGATCCGCTAATAACATCTGATATTGAGTAAGATTAATAGCCCTAACATTGAATGACCAAGGGCCGATGGTGGCGCTCAGTTCTGGGCTGGGCTTAGTTACATGTCTTATGACCGCTTTGCGCCCAAATCCAGTTAAATTCAGTCATTCTTGGCACCAAATGTTATATCCATAACAAGACGTTGGATTGGCCGGGTTGATGGGGCTAACTTGTCGACGATCCGGAAGGTCCGCTTTTGAGAGCGTAGCCTCGGTAAGCTTACAAGGCTAGCTCGTTCGTTTATGTGCGAAGCTCGGAAGCCTGCCGATGGCCTGCACTAGCCGGTCGCAGTC
>Ga0315908_10000088_pt1 | contig 72792 bp, 64 predicted proteins | sample LakEriMetagenome_12_FD_203520 | JGI IMG/M metagenome (GOLD analysis project Ga0315908, IMG submission 203520) | Freshwater fungal communities from buoy surface, Lake Erie, Ohio, United States - Buoy 4 MA124 | ecosystem: Environmental > Aquatic > Freshwater > Lake > Lake biofilm | place: USA...
TATACGGTTAATTTGGAGACCGGCACGCACCACAACCGTTTTGAACTCACCTTTGTAAACAACTTGGGCACCAATGCTACACAAACAAGCCAAATTGTGATTACGCACCAAGCGAGTGAGCACATGCTCGAAGTAGTCAACCCAAATGCAGTTGCCCTCTCGTCGATTGCCCTGTATGATCTTGCGGGCAAACAATTGTTGTACCAGAACCAAATGGGCAATGCGCAACGCTACCAATTTTCTACTGCAAGCTTGGCGCACGGCCTATACATTGCAAAACTCATCACGCGCGAAAACGAACAAGTTGTTCAAAAAATATTGGTTGAATAAAAATAGTGTTTACTCTAACTCTATTTTATTTCTTTTAGAAACTCACTTACAGAAACCGCTAAAAATTATTTTTCAGCCGCCATCCACGCATTCATTTTGCTTTCTAGCAAAGCCAATGGCATCACGCCCGATTCCAATACTTTCTCGTGGAATTTTTTGATGTCAAACTTCTTGCCCATTTGCGTCTCGGCTTTTTGGCGCAATTCAAGAATTTTTAGCTGACCAATTTTGTAGGAAAGTGCCTGGCCGGGAATAGCCATGTAGCGTTCAATCTCAGCAGTTAAACTGGCTTCTCCTCCCGCTTCATTTTGCATCGAATAGGCAATGGCTTGTTCACGCGTCCAGCCCTTGCAATGGATGCCGGTGTCCACCACCAAACGAATGGCGCGGTGCATCTCGTCGTTGAGCATGCCTAAATATTGGTATGGATCTTGGTACAATCCCAACTCTCTCCCTAAACTTTCAGTATACAAGGCCCAGCCTTCGCCATAGGCACCAAACCAATTGAACTTTCTAAAATCGGGCAAAGTGGAGCTTTCTTGTTGCAACGAAACCTGAAAATGATGCCCGGGAATGGCCTCGTGCAAAAATAAATCTTCGTCTTCGAGCACGTTGTATTCTTTGGCATCGGGAATGGGTACATAAAAAATTCCTGGTCTTGTGCCATCGGCCGTTCCTTGCACATATTCAGCACTGGCGCTGTTTTCGCGAAAGGCTTCGGTACGGCGAATCTCAAATTTGGTTTTGGGTTGCACGGCAAACAAACGATCCACGTTGGGTTTGATTTTTTGGTAAATGCGGTCAAAATTGGCCAATACCTGTTCGGGAGTCGTAAAGGGTTTGAGTGTTGGGCTGGTTCGTACCTCGTTCATGAATTCCATCAACGTACCCGAAAAACCTACTTGTTGCTGTACCAATTTCATTTCGGCTTGCAAACGCGCTACTTCTTTAATCCCCAGTTGGTGAATGGTTTCGGGATCAAGCGAAGTGGTAGTCCATTGCTTGGCATAGGCAGCATATAGATTTTTACCAAAGGGCAAGGCCCCAATGCCACTCGTATTTCGGCAGGCAGGCAAATAGTCGGTTTGCAAAAACGTGACCATTTTTTGGAACTGTGGCACCAATTTTTGGCTGATCACTTGGGCATAGGCGGCAGCTAATTCTTTTTGCTTAGCAGCTGGAATGGTTTTGGGCATTAATTTAATAGACGAATAGTATAAATTATCGGTGGGATTGGCGGTAATTAAATCTTGAAATTGGGGAATGATTTTCACGGTCAAGGCTTTGGGCAAAACCACTTTTTGAGCCATTCCTTTTTTCATGTACACCATCGCCGAATCAATCCACAGGGCATATTTTTCCATGCGCACCAAAAAGTTGCGGTAATCCTTTTCAGTAGCAAAGGGTTGTGCGCTAGTCCCTCCGGCAAATTGTCCCATGGTAAGGTGCGTGCCGTTAAACTGCTGTATCGGAATTAAATTGGTGGGCTGTTGCAACACCTCTTTTCCAACCGCCACTTCCCATTTGATGATTTCGTAGCTGTTTTGTTCTTCTTCGGTCAAGGCGTTTTTGTCAAAATTCGCCAACTCTTTTTCATAGCTCGCATAAAATTCGCCCAGCTTTTGGCGGTAGCTGTCGGTCATTTCAAAGAGCAATTGGTCGTTGTATTGGTTTTGACCGTATTGGGTGGCTTCTAAGGGGAAAAGCGCATTTTTGTCGTCAAAATAGTGTTTGGTAAATGCCGCAAAAGTGGTTTCGTTTTTCGAGCTGCAAGCCATTACAGAAAGGGCAAGCAAAAGCGCATACACGCTGTTTTTTAGTGATTTCATAGTAGAAGTTATGATCCGTGGTATACCCGCGAAAATACAATTTTTTCATTTTTAATTTCCAATACCTCGGCCACTTTCATGTTGGGCTCACCGTCTACTTGGCGCAGGTATTCCATAAACACGCGATCAGCATTGGCGGTGATGGTCAACGCTTGATAGTGCAAACTCGGTAAACGATCAAAGGCATCGGCCCACCAGTCCCGCAAGGCTGCTTTTCCTTGAATAAGGCCTTTGGTTTCAGGCAAACGTTGGGCCAATTTGGGACTAAAGTGTTCGGCCTGTTCGTCATACAAGGCCAATAAGTTATCCAATTTCTTGGCATTGAATGCGGCCAGCCAATTGAAGGCAATTTGTTCGAGAGTAGTCATGGGATTAAGGCAAAAATTCCCGCTTTGCAGCAGGAATTTGGGTTACATATTTTTTAAATTGATGATTTCTTGTTCGGTCAAAAAACGCCAATTGCCGCGAGGCAAATTCTTTTTGGTGAGTCCTGCAAACGAAACGCGGTCAATTTTGAGTACGTTGTAATCAAAGTTTTCAAAAATGGCGCGTACTACTTTTACATTGGAAGTACGCAACTTAAGGCCAATCTCGGTCTTGGGTTCTTTTTCGATGTAGCTAATTTCTTCTACATACAAACGGTGCCCATCAAGTGTTACGCCAGTTGAAATGCTTTCGAGATCTTCGAATTTTAAATTTTTATCCAAGGAAACTTGGTAAATCTTGGGTGATTTTTGGTTGGGTAAGCCAAATTTGCGGATCATATCGGTGTCGTTGGTAAACAACAACAAACCGGTGGTGTTTTTGTCCATTCGACCTACAGCAGCAATTTTGGCTGTTGTGGCTCCGCGCAACAATTCCAACACGTTGCGGTTTTCTTGGCCTTCGTCAAGCGCCGTAGTGAAATTTTTGGGTTTGTTTAATAAGATATATTCTTTGCGCTCAGGTGTGAGTTCTACGCCATCAAAATTGACTACATCGCCTGGTTTTACGAGGAATCCCATTTCGGTAACCGGTACGCCATTTACTTTTACGTTCCCCGATTGAATATAAATATCCGCATCTCTACGCGAGCAAACACCCGAATTGGAAATGTATTTATTCAATCGCATTTCGTCTGGACTTTTGGCGCGTTTGGGTGCCTGATTGGGTTTCCGTTCGGGTTTGGCCGCCGACGCTGCAGAGGCTACACTTGGCTTGGGTTTTTTAGGTCCTTGTGCTCGTTTGGCCATGGCAGGTTTTGGTTTGCTAGAACCTGGTCTTGCGCTTCCGGTGCGGGAACTACTGCGTTTGGCTGAGCCGTCTTTTTTATTCATGGGTATTGGGCGTGTGAGTATAAGTTGGGCAAAGATAGGGTTTTCTTTTTTGGTTATTTAGTTGTCAGTTATCGGTTGTGAGTTGTCGGTTAACTGACTAGAAAATTGAAAGATTGAATAATTTAAAAATTCAGTTTAGTAGCCCCAGTTTAAGTCCCGATGTTTGGAATATGGTATTTCTAGTATTGGAATTTTTATAATTCTTGCATTCGTGGCAAAAAGCTATTTCATCAAATAAACTTCCCAATCCACACGATTCCTTTCTCCAATAACACCGGTTTGATAAGCACGATGCAAAATACCCCGGCAACGATGAGGAATTTGAGTAAGTTGTGCAAAAGCAAGAAGTCGCGTTTAGTTTGGGCAGACCACAGTTTTTGCATAAAGTAGAGCATGACCATGAACCCAAAGTAAAAATAGGCGTCCATATAGCCCACATCATATACTGAAATCAAGAAATATACTGGCAATACTGTAAACAACAAGAGTGCTGTAATCACTGTTTTTGACGTTTGAGCGCCATAGGTGATGGCAATGGTGTTGTAGTTATTGGCTAAATCGCCCGAAATATTCTCCAGATCTTTGACCATTTCGCGAACCAACAACAGCAAATACAAAAACAAAGCATGAAAAATAATCACCTCATACAAATTCTTGTAGTATAAAAAAATAGCAAAAATGGGCAATACCGCTAGGAATGCCGCCATCATATTGCCAAAAATGGCGTAGCGTTTTATTTTGTGCGAATAAAACCAAATGAGAAAAATATAGACCGAAAAATAAAGTACAGCACGAAAGGACACAAAAAAAGCAATCAGTGCTACCAAAATATTTAAACTAAAATAGACTTGGAGTTTGGTTTTTTGGCTCACCAACCGATCAATATAGGATTTGGTTGGTCTGTTGATCAAATCCTTTTTGCTGTCGTAAAAATTATTGATGATGTAGCCCGATGCCACGGTGAGGCTCGAAGCCAAAATGAGGATAAATAACTGAAAATCAAGTACGACTGAAAGCGGTGCTTTTTCGGGAGCCAAGATAAAAATGGCCGATAAATACTGTGCTAAAATCAGAATAGGAATATTGTAGCCGCGCACCACAGAAAACAAACTGATGCTTTTTTTGATAAGCAATTTGTGTTTTTTGCTTAACATGCTAGCTAAATTAGAATTGGTAAACCACCTCTAATTTGTAGTCCTTGAGTGCAAGTTTGGCTTTTTCTAAATCTTCGGTGAAGCCCAAAATGTAGCCGCCACCACCTGATCCGCAAAGTTTTAAGTAGTAATCGTTCGTGTCGAGTCCTTTTTGCCATAGTCCGTGAAATTGTTCCGGAATCATGGGTTTAAAGTTTTGCAACACCACTTGTGACAATTTTTTGGTATTGGTAAACAAGGATTTCAAATCGCCGCCCAAGAAATTTTCTACGCAGGCATCGGTGTATTTCACAAACTTATTTTTAAGCATGTTGCGGAATCCTTGGTCTTTCAAATTTTCCATAAACAAGGTAACCATGGGAGCGGTTTCGCCCACGATTCCCGAATCCAACAAAAACACAGCGCCTTTACCCGAAGTGCTTTGACTGGGGATTCCGGTGGCTTCTAAATTGTCTTTGGAGTGAATTAAAATGGGAATGCTTAAATAGCTATTTAGCGGGTCTAAGCCCGAACTTTTTCCGTGAAAAAACGATTCCATCTGACCAAAAATGGTTTTCAAGGTCAAGAGTTTTTCGCGGGTAAGGTTTTCTAAAACGGTAATTTTATCAAAGGCATATTTGTGGTAAATCGCGGCCACTAATGCGCCACTGCTGCCCACACCATAACCTTGTGGAATGCTTGAATCAAAATAAAGTCCTTGGGCAATATCGGCATATAATGCCGTAATGTCAAACTGAACTAATTCAGGTTGATCGACTTGCAATTGTTGTAAATAAACAGCAAACTTAGCCAAATTGGCGTTCGATTGCAAGGCCTCAGCTGTTTGCGCACCATCCGATTTCAAAGCGCCATTGTATGAATTATACGGAATGGACAATCCTTTGGAATCACGGATAATGCCGTATTCGCCAAAAAGTAAAATCTTAGAATAAAATAAAGGACCTTTCATTTTTTAATTAATAATTAAAAGTGAATAATTAATAATTTTCGTTCTTCTAATACCTTTTCTCTATGCAATCCCAAATTCACGGGAAAAATCAAAATTCAAAAATCAAAAATCAGCAATCATTTGCGCGCCATTTCCAATTTCGTCACAAATATACTGTTCCTTTTGGCAATAGCCAACCAATTCAGCCTGAATAAATTGTAAACAACTTTCTTTATGCGAATGCGGATACAACACATGCACATTGGCCCCGGCATCGAGCGTAAAGCAAATGGGCGTGTTGGTGCGAGATCTAAATTGCCAAATGCGTTGAATAATCTCAAGCGTATTGGGTTTCATCAAGATAAAATAAGGCTGCGAACACATCATCATGGCGTGCAAGGTCAAGGCCTCACTTTCAACCAAGGCAATAAATTGGTCCAAATTACCCGTGGCAAAAATTTCCTTCAACTGCGCCAAATGTTCGTGTGCCTGATCAAAGCGATTCTGGGCAAAGGGATGTCCGTGCATGAGCTCGTGGCCCACCGTGCTTGACACCTGTTTTTCGCCTTTATCCACCAACAAAATGGTGTCTTGGTATTGCTCAAAAACGGAATGGATTTCACCTGGAAACGAAATGCCGTACTGGTTTGAACTGCCTTCTATGCTGGGTGTTTCGCCCCAAACTACCGCACTTCCTTTGATGCTTCGGCAGGCACTTCCCGATCCCAAACGCGCCAAAAAAGAGGCTTTTTGGTCTACATAATCAGCTGAAAGTTCTGGGTATAATTGCTGCTCCAACTGCATGATGTTTACGGCCAAAGCCGCCATACCTGAGGCGGAGGAGGCAATCCCTGAGCTGTGTGGAAAAGTATTGTGAGACGATATGATAAAATGATAGTCTTTTAAGTACGGACAATAAGGCGCAATGCGCGCAAAAAACTGTTCCATTTTGGGATGAAACTCGGGTTTGGGCTGTCCTTCAAACAGCAACTCAAACGAAAAAGCAGTTGCCGCATTTTCGCGACGCGTAAACTGCATACTCGTTACCGTATGGCAATTTTTCAAGGTAAAACTAAGCGACGGATTGGCCGGAATTTGTGCGTCAGCTAAACCCAACTCGTTTTTTTGATGGGACAATTTTCCCCAGTATTTTACCAAGGCAATGTTGCTTGGGGCACTATAGGTTGCGGTTCCGCCACTCACTTGTGCGGGGTTACCAGTTGGAATAAAGTCAGCTGCGTTGCGCATGGATGGATGTTTTGGCAAATATAGTTTTTTTCTCCATGTTGGACGATGGTCCAAAAGCATGCTGCATTCCTATCGATCAATCCGAAACAAATCTGCCGATAGACCATCGCATAAAAATTTGCCTTTTGCCGTGGTAGTAAGCGTGTCTTGTAAGAGCTGCAATAAACCGGAATCCAGGTGTGGCTGTGCCTGTTTTTGTACATAATCCAAATAGTCAGAACCAAATTGGTGTTCGACTTGCAAAAGAGACACTCCCCAAATGGTGCGCAATCCTGTCATGATGTACTCGTTATAACGATCCTGCATGCTAAGAATTTCTGATTCTGAAGGCAATACCCCTTTTTCAATACTCTTGATGTACTTTGCATTATTTGACACGTTCCAAGATCGTGTTTGGCCATCAAAACTATGGGCCGATGGGCCAATACCCATGTATTTTTTACCCAACCAATAACTTGAATTGTTGCGCGAAAAGTAGTTTGGTTTGCCAAAATTAGACAACTCATAATGTATAAATCCATTGGTTTCAAGCATTTCTACCAATATCCTAAAATGTGCTTCGGACAAGGCTTCATCGAGTGCCGGCAGTTGCTTATTTTGAATAAAATGATGCAAAGCCGTTTTGGGTTCAACCGTTAAGGCATATGCCGAAATATGCGGCACCCCAAACGATAAGGCCGTTTCTATATTTTTTCGCCAGTTGTCAACTGAAAGATTGGGCATGCCGTAGATGAGATCGAGGGTGATGTTGTCAAAATAGGTGGTAGCCAAAGCCAGACACTCTTTGGCTTGAAGGGCATTGTGGGCGCGGTTCATCAGTTGTAAATCGACATCAAAAAAAGACTGTATGCCAATACTCAAGCGGTTGATTCTTGTTTGAGAGAGTGCCAAGAGGTAATCCGGAGTCAAATCATCGGGATTGGCTTCGAGGGTAATCTCTGGTTGTTCAATTACGGGGAAATGACTGAAAACAGCATCCAAAATCCAATTTAACTCCACAGCTGTCAGGACCGAAGGTGTTCCCCCACCGAAATAAATGGTTTCAACTTCTTCATCAAGCCAACTGTCTTTGCGTAAATGGATTTCCTGAACCAAAGCGTCAAGCAATTGCCTTTTGCTCTTGACCGAAGTCGAAAAATGAAAGTCACAATAATGACAGGCCTGTTTGCAAAACGGAATATGGATATAAATGCCTGCCATTTTATTTGAAAAATATTAAACTATATAAACGAAATCAACTTACTTCACTCTGTTTTCGTTTTGTTTCACAAAGGCATCCCAGCCGCTGTAGCTTTTGCTGCCCGTGACTTTCCCCGAGTTAAAAAAGTGACAAACCGCAGCCGCCAAGCCATCGGTGGAATCCAGGTTTTTGGGTAATTCTTTAAGGCCCAACAACTGCTGCAACATTTTAGCAACCTGCTCTTTGCTGGCATTTCCGTTGCCTGTAATGGCCATTTTAATTTTTTTGGGCTCGTATTCGGTAATGGGAATTTGGCGCGATAAACCAGCCGCCATGGCTACTCCTTGGGCTCTTCCGAGCTTGAGCATGGATTGCACATTTTTGCCAAAAAAAGGCGCTTCAATGGCAATTTCATCTGGATGATGCGTTTCTATGAGTTCGATGGTACGTTCAAAAATTACTTTTAGCTTGGTGTAATGGTCATCGTATTTACTTAAGATCAATTCGTTGAGCTGAACAAATTCCATCTTTTTGTTGACCACCTTGATCAAACCAAAACCCATGATGGTGGTACCCGGATCAATGCCCAAAATAATGCGTTCCATACAGTAGTTGTTTGCCTCAAATATACTCTAAAAAATAAATTAGTATCCTTACAATTCGTGATATCACATGCTTAACTCCATAAAAAAAGGCCGTCATCACAACGGCCTTCTCTTGTATAGATACACGAGATTAGTTGATTACCAATTTGCGCGTTACTTGTTTGGTTCCGTCTTTTACTTTCAACACATATACCCCTGCTTGAACGGCAGTCAATTGGATGTTTTGGTTGATAAAACCAGTATTTTCATGGTTTGAGTGATACACTGATCGGCCACGCAAATCATATAATTCTACTTGAACGGCTTGAGAAGAATCTGAATTGAATTGAACCGTAAAGTTACCTTGGGTAGGGTTTGGAAAAACCGTAAAGTTTGCCAAACTGTTTTGGTCAACGCTCAAAGGTACTTGAATTCCACAGGGATTTAAACTCCAACCCACGATTGATCCACCGTCTTGATTGGCCGAATCCAATACCCGTAATGTCCATGTTCCTTGCGAAGTTTGTCCGTTAAAGGCCGATAATACTTGCGTGGGTTTTATTGTGCCGGAAATGGCTGGGTTATTGGCGCATGCAATCGGAATCCCCGCATCGTCAAAGGTAGCAATGATGTCATTTAAGGCCACATTGGTACACGGACGCGCCACCAATTGAACCGCTGTTCCTGCCGGGCTTAATAAAGTAAGTGTTAAATCACGCACCCAGGTATGGGTAATGTTTACACTCACGTTTACATCAGTCAAGGTAAGGTTTTCGGTTACGGCCAAAGTAGAATTTACGGTTACGTTAGCTGTGCTAGCGATGGCCAAAGGCACATTGGCAGAAGGCAAGTTCGCGCACAAAATATTGCCTGTCGTAAATTGATTGGCTGGACTAAACTCTCCTGAACAAGATGAATTTAAAGGACGAACTCTCCAATAGTAATCGGTTAGGTTGCTTAAGCCAGATATGGCATAACTGTTTGAGCTGGCAGTTCCTGTGGAAACAAGAGCCGTAAAGGCAGCATCGGTCGCCACCTCCACATCATAGGAAGTAGCATTGGTATCGGCAGTCCAAGAAAGAGTCAAGGCTGTTGCTTGGCTTCCGGCCAAATTGACTGGGCTCGATAAGTTCACTCCTGCAAAACTGGAAGCAAATAATTGGAAATTGATGGTTATGGTTTTTACAATTGATCCAGCAGAGGCGGTAACCACAATTGAATAAATGCCTGGACTTGCACCTGCTGTGTTGTCAATGCTCATCAACACAACACCAGTGGCGTTGATTGGATTGGTGTTAAAGGTAATCACCGATCCTGCTGGCGCTCCGCTGGTTGTAAAATTCGTGTTTTCGGCAAAACCCAAATAGGTGGTAAACTGTATCGCTTTTTCAACCGCAGTTCCGGCGCAGGTTTGCACCGCATTTCCGCCAATTGCGTTGATAGTAAAATCAACTAAGGCTTCTGAAATGGTGAAATTGGTATTCGAAATATCATAAAAAATATGGTTATGTCCTTTTACCATAATGCGGTTTGTTGTGCCAATGTTATTGGGCACGGTGATGGTTTCTGTTCCATCATTGGGGACAGCACTTGCCAATTGAATCGGATAGGTTAGTCCTCCGTCGGTAGACAAATAAATGTCAACGGTAGCGGCATTCACGTTGTTGGCTGTAGTTCCTGCTACGTCCCAGGTTACATCTTGACTAGTTCCCACGGGCCAATCGACAGCGGTATTGGGTACCGAAACCAAAAAGGGACCAGCTGTAGCCGATACGGTTACGAGCATTGCATCTGATTTGGTTTGACCCGCTCCAGCATAATTATCGCGTGCGGTCAATACAAAATTTAATGTACGGGCAACCGAACTCAATGCTTCAACCACAATCTCTGCGCCCTGAGTGGTATTGGCATTAGCAATTACACGAGCCAATGGCGGACAATATCTTTTTGAGGTTGATACCGGGGTGTAAGATCGCCAGTTTGGACCGCCGGTTTTGGTTGCCGACGCGGCGCTATTGGCACCTGTTTGGCTGGTTGCTGTATCATTTTGCTCCCAACAGTAGGTCAAGGCGTCTCCATCGGCATCGGTGGCAGTACCATCTAAAATAAAGGGAGTGCTTTTTGGAATAGTATAATCGGCTCCAGCATTTACCACAGGAGCTACATTGGTTAAGGTTGTACGTACCGGACAAGTTTTACCCACCATATTATCTTGGATTTGTTTGATGTTGGCATACACAAAATAATCGTCCGAATGTGGCTGCACATCCTGGCTGGTGATCCCGGCATACCCCATAATGGTCGATCCAGATCCCGGTTCTACATTTACTCCCGATCCTTCCACGTTTTGTGAAAACGAGTGATTTCCTCCAAATTGGTGACCCAATTCGTGTGCTACATAATCGATATCAAAGGTGTCTCCTTCGGGTATAGCATCAGATGGCGATGTAATCCCACTTCCTTTTTGACCATTGACACATACGCAGCCAATACATCCGGCATTCCCTCCTCCACCTGAAGCGCCAAACATATGGCCCACATCATAATTGGCTTCTCCAACCACATTGGTCAAAGTAGTTTGCAATTGGCCATTCCATTGTCCCATTGTTGTATAAGGATCCGAGGCTGCATTGGTATAAATAATGGTTGTATTGTCTACTAAATTCATGTGAATCGCCAAGTCTTTTTCAAAAACACCATTTACTCGAGTCATGGTCGCATTCATTGCGGCTAATGCGCCGGCAACAGTTCCTCCAAAATAAGTAGTGTATTCGGCATTACAAGACAAAGCCAAGCGGAACGTGAGCAATTCACCCGAACTAGATTGGGCTGTTCTACCAGCCAAATTGGTGGCTACTTGTGTGTCAATTGTGGAACAAACGAAAGGCAATTTGCCCTTTTCGCGGCTGCTTTCAAATACAGCATATACCGACCCATCAGCAGAAAAATGCTCGATAAATTCGTTGCGTTTGCCTACGCGAAATACCATAGCCTGAAAGCCATTTTGGTCCATACTGAAGCGAATTTGCGCAACAGGATCTTCGATTCCCACACCAATATAAGAGCGAATTTCTGGAAAACGCGCTTGCAACTCAGGTGAAAAATTGGAATACTCAAACACCCGGAAATGCTCGATTCTTCCTTGTGTATTGGGCACAGAGATGATCACATTAGACTGGCTGGCTTCCATTTTATTGGGAGCGGCTTGCAAAGCCAACTTCATTGAAGCAATAGGTGCTTCAAACAATGCATAGGATTTGGGGAATGATTCCCGCAAGGTGTTTTTGGATTGGGCTGAAGTAATCGCCTCAACTTTTGTCCAAGTGGTGGCTTGTTGTGCAAATATACTCGCGCTGAACAAGCATATAAAAAGATAATATTTTTTCATTCGGGTTGATTTTTAATGCGCTAAAAGTAAAAAAAATAATGAGACTGCAAACTCATTTCACCAACTCATTCAGCCAAAGTAAAACCATTGGGAAGTCTGCCTCTTTTTGGTTTTCTTTGCACCCATGATGCAGTGGATACTCCGATACAAAAATGAGCTTACAACCCTAGCAAAATGGAGTGTTGTTGTGGCAGCTTTGTGGTTTATATCCAATCAAATTTCGAATTCAAAAACACTTGAGTGGGGTCGACTATGGGAAACGATGGGCCAACATTCTATTTTCTTTTTGTGCTTTATTTTGAGTTTGAGTGTCTGGAATCGCTACTTCGAAATTCTAAAATGGCAAAACTTGGTGGGTAGTTTTCGTTTTATGTCGCAAGGTCAATCGGCCGTGCAGGTATTTGCCGCATTAACTGCAGGAATATTTACCCCCAACGGCTTTGGTGAATATGCCGGTAAAGCTGTTTATTTTGAAAAAAATAAAACCAAAAAAATAATTTTTCTCAACTTGCTTTGCAACGGAATTCAAATGATCATTACCGTGCTGTTTGGGGTAGTTGGGCTGCTCTATTTTAATGCATTATATCCCGTTTTTGGCACTCGCACCGTACTGGCATTATTTGCTGGTGTAGTACTGTTTCTTGGCTTGCTTTTTTCGGTAAAAAAAATCACCATCAAAGGCTACTCGATTGAACGTTTTACACAAAAAATAAATGAAATCCCTAAACGCATTCACCAAAAAAACATGCTGTTGGGATTGAGTCGTTACTTGGTTTTTTCGCATCAATATTATTTTTTATTCCTGCTTTTTGGAGTGGATTTACCCTACCTCACATTGATGTCGGCCATCACGAGTATTTATTTTCTATCGTCATCCTTACCCTCTTTTCAGTTTTTGGACTTTGCGGTAAAAGGCGGAGTAGCCTTGTTTTTTTGTAGTCTTTTGGGAATCAATTCATGGATTCCTCTGCTCATCACTTCCTTGATGTGGTTCTTGAATGTGGTGATACCGGTGCTCATTGGGAGTTATTTTGTGTTAAACTTTAAACCCCTTACAAACCCATGATCGGAATAATTTGTTTGTTGCTTTTGGGCGGCTATTTTCTCACGATTGGTCAATTAATTTGGGGAGCAAAGCAACTCAAACCCTTTGTTGGATCAACCCAAAAACCCACTACTTTTTTTTCGGTTATCGTTCCTTTTCGAGACGAGGAACAACAATTGCCCAACTTGCTCGAAAGCTTTAAACACTTGGATTATCCACACGATTTGTTTGAGCTCATTTTTGTGGATGATTTTTCAACTGACCAGTCGGTAAAACTGCTCTACCAATGGCGAACGGCCAATGGAAGCATACAAACTACCTTACTCGAAAACATTCGCATGAGTCATTCGCCCAAAAAAGATGCGATTGCGCGAGCCATTCCCATCGTGCAACAGCAATGGATCATCACCACCGACGCCGATTGCAGTGTGCCTTCTACATGGCTGAGCGTGCTCGATAGCTACCTGCAAACGCATTCAGCCAATATGGTGGTTGGGGCGGTCAATTATAACACTACCTCTACATTTTTAGATCAATTTCAATTGCTCGATTTACTCAGTTTACAAGGCGCCACCCAAGGTAGTTTTGGGATGGGTTTGGGATTCATGTGCAACGGCGCCAATTTAGCCTACACCAAAGCCCATTTTCAAGCCTTGCAAGGTTTTGCTGGAAACAACTCCTTGGCCAGCGGTGACGATGTGTTCCTGCTGCAAAAATCGATGGCGGATGATGCCACAAAAGTACATTACTTGAAAAGCAAGGCGCATTTGGTAATCACCAAACCCGAGCAAAGCTGGAAACAATTACTCATTCAACGCACCCGATGGGCTTCTAAAACCGGTCACTACAATAGTGTTTTTGGGAAAGACTTGGCTGTATGGGTGCTACTCGGAAATGCAAGTTGGTTAGTGCTGGGCGCATGTTGTATTACTCAACCCACTTGGGGCATGGCTTTTGGATGGGCTACGGCATTGAAATTTACCCTTGATTGGTTGCTCATACGTGAGGCACAAAAAAACACGCACACTACACGGTTACGCTTTGTGTTGTTGAGCAGTTTACTTTATCCGTTTTACTGTGTTTTTGTGGCACTGCATGCCATACCTGGCACGTATACCTGGAAAGGCCGAAAATTATCTTAGGGATTTGTTTTTTGCAATACTACCGGCAATACAAATTGTGTTTTAACCGGCAAACCTCTTTTAATTGCTGGATTGACTTTGGGAAACCCCACTAATCGTGCTTTAAACACACTATCAATAAGAACTTTGTTGTAGGCCACCGTGTCTAAAACTTGTGGCTCAAAAGTGAATGTGGCATTGGGCATGACGGTTACCTTAAGTGATATGGTATCCAAATTGGGGTACATTATGCTCAGGGTATCTGCGCCCAATCGCGCTTGAATTAATTGCGACAAATAGTCAAAAAAACAGGCTTGATTGGCTTTGGAATCGGCTAAAGAATCACATTGCGCAAAAGAAGGGTATTCGTCTACTTGGTTCCAATTGATAGCTTGTAGTTCTTTTTGCAACAAGGCCGCTTTGTTGGGCACTTTTTTATCCCAATACTGGCAAGAACCAAGCGATAGCAAGACAAGAAACAAAACGAATTTAGCATTCATAGCAGTGGCATTAGCGGATCAAAAGTAGTAAATAAATCAAAAACAAAGACGAGCTTGCCACAAACAAAAAACCAGCTCTTTCAAGCTGGTTTGATTTAGTCGTGGACAATTTATTGAATCACCAATTTCTGAGTGGCTACTTGTTGTTGGCTTGTCGTTATTTCAATTAAATAGATGCCTTTGGCCAATTGTTGTACATCAACTGTTTCGGTCGCAGCTGTTCCTGCTTGTTGCCAGATCACTTTACCCATGTAGTCCATAATTTTGATGTTTTCTATGGTAGACGAGGCGTTACCTAATCGCACAGCAACTTGATTGTGGGCCGGGTTAGGGTACAAAGCAAATGCAACGGAATTTGGAGCATTTGTGCCTAAGGTAGTCACAAACTTCGTGAGGAATGTATTGGTTACAATGGCCGGGTTAAAATCAAAATAGATGGAAGCTGCATTTGGGATAACGGTGCCAATTGCAAAACCTGGTTTGGGTTTTATTTTAAAGCTGATAAATCCTTTGCCAATTTCGGTATCGGCAATGGATGGAGGCAATTGAATGTCGTTGAATCGCCAAGTCAAATTGCGTCCCACACGATCCAAAACATAGTTATGGCTGCTGCGGATCATTTGAATGGAATTTTCATCGAGTTGTTCGTCAAGCAGGTCATTCACCATCACGTTGATTGCACTGGCGTTACCCGTATTTTCAAATCGAATGGTATAATACAAATAGTCCGCGCTGCTAAAGCTCGAGTACAAAATTTTCTCTCCGTGTGACTCCATTTTGTCGTTGGGGTCGTAGGCATTGATAATCATCTCGGTTGCGGTAGAGTTGTTGTTTTCGAGCAAGATATCGGCACTTTGGCTGGTGATCGATGCCGAATTACTTAGATACTCTCCTGCATTTACGTTTGGAATGACAGGCACCTGCATGTACACCGTGATGCTGCGCTGTTCAAAAGGCAATAAATTAGTCACCGAATAGGTGAATCCAGTAGCATTTGAAACGGCTCCACTTGGAGTAATCGATGAAATAGTAACGGCCGAATCTTTGGTAAAACTCAAACTACTGTTGGCCACCATTTGATTGCCTAGGTTAGTAATGGTGATTAAATTTTGGTAAATAAACCCAGGACGAGGTGCGTTTAAGGGCACTATGGTAACAGCTACATCTTGGTAGGGTTGCAATATGGTAATCGGGAAATTATAGGTTGCCATTCCGCCGCCAATCACTACATGTACATCCGTATAAGCCGTTGCTGCTACTTGATACATGCCCGCATAAGATGGATTGATGGTATAATTGAATGCATACGAATTGGATGCGTTGGTTTCATAAATATTGTACGTGCCTGTAGGCGCTGTCAGGTTGTGGACCACATTGTTTTGATTGATCACGTATTGAAATTGACCCAATGGGAAGTTTTGTTCGTTGTTGTCTTGCACGCCATTGGCATTGGTATCCAAAAAGGCATTCAATCGCATACCCGAGCAATCGATTCCACCGCCGCTTCCGTTTCCGATGTCCGAAATTTTAATAAAACCGGGTTGGTTACTAAAATTAGTTGTCATGATTAAATAATACTGACCGGCTTGGGCATTTGGAATCACCGGGTATTCGGTAGCTGCAGACGAATAACTACAACTCACAATTTTATCAGGCGTAAGTTGATTGTAACACGGCGCCGTTGGACTAGTATAAGGTCCATATACAATGTAATCCACATCAAAGGCGTTCGCATTGAATGCAATGGACGAATTTTGTTGTACCATTAAATTGATGGGGCCAGGATTGCTTACTGGTAAGTAAAACCAAGTAGGATTTGGATGCGAACCCAAACAACCATAGCTAGCTCCGGGCTCAGTTATTTGCGTATTTACGCTGTTCGAAAATGGGATTCCCAAGGCATTACATAGCGAATTGGCCATGATGCAGTTGGAAGCCAAATTGCAATTCGAAAAGGTACGCAACTGAAAACTGTAGATGCTGTCACAAGCATTTGGAATAAATTCTCTCACATAAATGGTAAGGGGATTGGCCTGAACTGGAACCAAATAAGAAGCAGGCGTAGCGATTGGATTTGTATTAGACTGTGCTGCAGCTTCACTGGCAAAATACCCTAATGGTGATGCCGTATTAAGTTGAGCCTGTGCATTCGTTAAGTTAAAACTGATGGTGCCGTCGAGGTTGTCGTCGCATTGACTCATTTCGTTCAAAGGTGTTGGGTTGTAATTGTATGAATTTACATTCAAGAAAAACACCAAGGTCATGTAGCCGGCATCGTTGTTGTTGTCTAAGCGCGCATAAATGGCATGGTTCCCCTCGCCCACACAATAGGGAGAGGAAAGAGGACTAACATTGGCTTCGGCAGTGTTGGGTGAATCGTGATAGGTAATGGTATAATCCGCTGGATTTAAGGTTCCCATTATAGGCTGATTGTTATCGGTAAGCATAAAACAAGCGGTGCCATTTGCATCCACACATTGTGCAAAACTGATGGGTTGTCCGGCTTGAACACAATTCACGGAAAGCAGTTCGATTGATCCAATAGACACACAGCCCGAAAACGGATAATACACCCGATAATACAAGGTGGGCTGATTAGGAATTCCAGCAATGCTTGCAAAACACGTAGGGTTTGTGATAGGATTCGTATTGGCGTATGCCTGGTTTTGCGAAGTAAAATAGGTTACGTTTTGTGGATCTTGGTTGAGGTTAGAAGCCACTTGAGTTAGATCCCAACAACCTGCGCTATTTGGTCCATTATAACAAATGGTAAGCACCTGATCTTGAGCCGGTGGCGCATCTACTAAATAAAGTCCAAATGATTTGATCTCCATAGCGTTTGTGGCCAAATTCACGATGCGTACAAATATGGTAAACGAGTTAGTCACACAAAATTGTGTAGCGTTGAGCAATACGTTTGATCCAGCTGCCGCGTCAGTATAATTGGAATAATAGGTAACCTCATACCCAACCGGATTCAAATTGCCTAAAATGACAGGCGTGTTTTCGGTTAAGTTAAAACAACTATTCGTTCCAGTACCACAGGCAAACAAATCGACTGGATTAGCATAATCACTGTTACAAGCTGCCGTGGTGGCCTGCAAATATGACCAACCGCTAGTTAATCCAGACGGACACACGTTTCTCAAATAGAAATCGTAAGAGGTATTACAAGATAATCCGTCTACAGTTATGATCGTTTCGGTGGGCAACATCACAAGAGTGGGCATGGTCGAGTCGGTGGGTGCTGGAGCTCCAGTAGGCACCACATACACTTGTACTTGACTTGGTTGTTGAATGAATGACCAGCCAATAGTTGCATAGGTTTGACCGGTTGATGCATAAAGTGCAAAAGGGGCTTCACAAAAATTAGTCCCACAATAAACCACCATTAAATTTAAAGTGGATATGGTTACGCAACCCGAGGTTACATTGGTTACGCGCACGTAAATAAGTTCACCCCAAGGTGCTTGATTCGCGTGAGGGCTAAACGCATCCAACGCATTGTGGTTGGTTTCGGCTTCGAGTTGGGTAGCGTGATAAGAAGTAATATAATTGGCGTTGTTTCCAACAAACACAACATCATAGGAACTCAATGGTTCGGATACGGCCAAACCATCGTTATCCATGTCATTATCGCAAACAGTCACTGAGTATTCAATAAACTGAGGCGTGGGATTGGTACGCAAATAATAGGGCATAATTTGTACCTGGTTGGTCTGACTATTTACTATGCGAGCAAAAACAAGCTGAAGTGAAGTAACCACATTGGTATACTCCGTTTGCATAATTGGGTTGGTCCCATTTGAAGCGTCTTGCTGATTGGTATAGTGCGTAACCACATACAGGGATGGATCAACAAAATTTAATATTTCGGAAGAAATATTGAGCATATTGAACGATTCGTAGCCATCTCCGTTGGCATCGCAGGCGCTGTTGTTTACACTGGGTTGATTGAATTGGGCATAACCAGCCATTGTAACAAATAATAACGCAATAAAAAGGATTGTTTTTTTCATGTTCTATTGTTTTAATATTTTTAACTTATTCTGCATAATTAATTTTGGGCTTACTTTTTCCATTTAAAAATTCTTCCCCACCAGTATTGTCTAAAAAATCAAAAGAAAAACCGCCGAATCTTGGGTATTGTTTTATGTAATATGTCTTACCCGCTTTGGCATTAATTATAAATAAATCCTCATTATTTGCGGTACCCAAAGTAATTCCTGCATGAATCAATTGGGTATTACCAATTGTATATTTTCCTTCTAATACATCCCAGCACAAATAACCATTGCCTCCTGTTTTGCCCATTAATACATCATTGCAAAAAATTGAGGTTTGTACTGCCCCTCCTGCAAAACCAGGCCTAATCACATATATTCTTGCTTTTGATGCTTCTAAGGTTGTATTATGTGTGAATTTTTGAAATTGCTTCGTTGTAGCACATGATACAAGAACAATCACAAACAAAATATATTTTTTCATTTCATTCAATTGTTTTTAGTCACAATTGCAATTTGCGGAATACCCTTGTGGCGCGAAACAAGTTGAGCAATCGGCAACATTTTGTTGCGACCACATTTGTCCATTAAGCGTCACAACACATAGACAGCCTGAATTTGAACTATCTTTATCACAAGCAGCCAATAGTAAGACAAAAGCTAAGAATAAATAAATTGATGTTTTTTTCATATAATTTTATTTTAATCCATCCCAACAACAATAGCCTTCAGGATTTTGCTGCCAACGGCTTTGATAATATTGAAAAGTTGTTTGATTTACATCTAATTCTGTGAGTCCACAGGTGTCAGGATTTAAGGTGCCTCGGTAGATCATGTAGGTGCCTGGTCCATTGTATCCCGCTGATCCCCCACAAACAATGTCGTTACAAGAATTACTTCCTGAGCCACTATTAGAGCATGATAAAGTTAAGATGGGAAAAATTAAAAACAAGACTGTTTTTTTCATGTAATCACTTATAAATCCGTTAAACGTTGCGAAAGATACAAAAAAACAAAGTGAAGATTGAAAGAGAAATGGCCTTAGCTAATCGCCGAAGCGAAAAGCTTTTTAAGGGTACATATACAATCAAACGCAATTAATGTGACTAGGAGTTTGATTTACTTGACAATAATTTTCTTTATTACTCTCTGATTCGTTTCCGAGACCACTTCGATAACGTAATTTCCAGTTTCGATTCCTTTTAGATTTAGCACTGCTTCATTTGTAAAAGTCGTGAAATTTTCTGTTTTAATTACTCTGCCAAGCATGTCCGTCAACTTAACTTTTTTAACAATTGTAGGCGTTAACAGTTGAATAGTAAGTTGTTCGTGGGCAGGATTTGGGAAAATAACTACCGTATTTTTTGAAAACTGTGCAGCATCCAATAGCGGATTAACTGTTACATCATAGCTCATGACATTGGCACATTGATCTGGATCAGGGGTAAACGTATAGGTTTGTGTTCCCACAATTGCCGTAGATATGACAGCTGGAGACCAGGTTCCTGAAATTTCATTCAAAGAACTTGCAGGTAAATCAAGCGGCATCTCGTTTTGCACATACGGGCCAATTGGATTAAATGTTGGAGAAATAGGTGGTGCAAACTCAACATTTATACATTTTGAAGAAGGACATCCACTTCCCATAGGATAAACCGTTACACATAATTCACCAGGAGAACTAATGTTGACACACGATCCTGTTGTACCTGAAATTACAGTTCCGTTTAATGTCCATTCGTGTAAAGTAGAATTTGAAAGCCCTGTACATATTTGCTCATCAGTTCCCGTACAAAGTGCCAATCCATTAGAAACCAATAAATCGGTTGGCAAATTGATAGTAGGATAGGCATTGAAGCTATTGGCCTCTATAAATACGGCAGAGTCAAAAAGATTGTCTCCCATGTTGGCTATCGCTAATTTTATATGATAGGTCTGGCCGCATTGTACATTGGCTATGGCCGCGATAACTTTTAGAAATCCATCGTATTCAATTGAAGTATTTACTAATGGAGTAGCGCCTGTTCCGTTATTATTGTAAAACCCTGAATTCACAAGATGATTCACCGTATCAATGGTAATGGGAACAGTTGAATTAGGCAATACTGCAATATTTTGTGCATTACCACTAAAAGGACCTGATATGCCTGGGCCACTTATAAAAAAGCCGAAAACATCACTGTGATTGGTATTGACAAATTCCAAATACTCTTCTGAGGCAAAAACAAAATTTAGGCGCAAATTTTGACCAATGGGTACAAAATCAAATTCTATAATCGAGGTGTTTTTAACTACTCCCGTTGTAAGCATGGCCAAATCGGGATCGCCCATGGACTGGGATGCTGGCAATAAGCTTGCTCCTGCTTGATTATTGGGACCTACAGCAATTGATGCATTTCCAGTAGTTAATAATATTCCACTGTTAAGACCAATATTGGTGTTTTCACCATTTGAAAATGCAGCAACCTGGTCCATAATTGTATTGGCTAATACAGTTGATCCATTAAATTTTATGTTGGAGGCCGTAATGTCATTCCCCAATAGTAAATTTTGAACAATTTGTGCAGGCGTTTGCGTGGTGTTATCTACTAGCAATTGACCTTGGGTATTGTGAATGGTTATGAGCAATAAAATAAGTAGTATTTTTTTCATCACGAATTTAATTAAGCTGTTATTCTACCAAAATGACAGGAGTATTTAGTTTTTTTGATTGCAAGGAATAGGCCTTAAAGATATAATCATTTTTTAAACTAATTCTTTTTTGGAGAAAATTAGAGCTTACTTGCTAGATAAGGAAAATCAAAGTGGCTATAAATGCAAAAAAGCTAATCGCCGGAGCGAAAAGCTTTTCATTGGTCTAACTACTAAACCGTGTCTCATTTTAAAAAACGAGACGAAAACAACACAACTTTCGTTTCAGATGTTTCAAAAAACATCGTCTTGTAAATTTCTTACTTTGGGCAAAAAAGCACTTCATTTCTGAAGTGCTTTCCCTAAAGTTGCGGTCTGGACGGGACTCGAACCCGCGACCCCATGCGTGACAGGCATGTATTCTAACCAACTGAACTACCAAACCTTGCTGCTATCGTTTACTGAAAACTTTATTAGCGGTTGCAAATATAGGATAGAATTTTACTTGTGCAAGTATTTATTTTTATTTTATTTTGAGCTGTATCAAAATATCAACCAAAACTTTGTTTTTCAACCAAGTAAGTCGTGAGAATTTTTTCGAAATCGGCACCTACATTCACCGGAACGTACTTGATTTTGTTTTGCATACAGGTTTCGGACAGCCGTTTGAAGTAGTCTTGCAGCTTTTGCGCATACATTTCCTTGACATTATCGGCATAGATATTCACAAACTCACCGGTTTCCACGTCGATAAATTTGCGCGGCGCGTTATCAAAATCAAAATGCAATTCCGTTTTTTCATCAATGACATGAAATAAAACGACTTTATGTTTTTGGTGTTTAAGGTGCTGCAAGGCCGAAAACAAAGCCTTTTCGTCTTCCAATTGAAACATGTCGGTAAACAACACTATCATGGAACGGCGGTGAATTTTCTCGGCAATTTGATGCAAATAGGCAATGGTGTTGGTGCTCTTAGCTGCTTTGGGCGCCACCAATAGGTTTTCCAGTTGTTGCAAAATCATGCGGTGATGCCGGTCGCTGCCTTTTTCTGGAGCATAGTATTCGTAGCGGTCCGAAAACAAACTCAAACCCACGGCATCGCGCTGTTTTTTAAGCAAATTCATGAGCACCGCCGAAGCCAAGACCGCAAACCCAATTTTACTGCTGTAAAACGGCTCATTGGCTTTTAATTTCGGGTAATGCATCGAAGAAGAATTGTCAATGATCAAGTGGCAGCGCATGTTGGTCTCTTCGTCAAAGCGCTTGGTGTACAAACGATCGGTTTTGGCAAACAATTTCCAATCCAAATGCTTGGTGCTCTCGCCAGGATTATACACTTTGTGCTCGGCAAACTCGGCCGAAAACCCGTGAAACGGACTTTTGTGCATGCCCGAAATAAAGCCTTCCACCACCTGATTGGCAAGCAATTCCAAGTGATCAAAACGGGCAATTTGCGACTGCTGTTGCGAGAGATTCATGGGCGTAAATATAGGAAGAACTCCCACAAAAAAAAGGCCCAACTTGCGTTAAACCTTTTGTTTATTTAAGAAGATTTTGTGCTTACAATAAAGCATCCAAACTGTCGGCGTAGGTTTGTTTGGGCGCTACACCCACCTGACGGCCTACTACTTCTCCTTTGTGAAACACCAAAACCGTTGGAATGTTGCGCACACCATATTTGGCTGCAAACTCCTGGTTGGCATCTACGTCTACTTTTCCAATTACGGCTTTCCCCGCATATTCTTCACTAATTTCATCGATGATGGGACCCACCATTCTGCACGGACCGCACCAAGCTGCCCAAAAATCAACCAATACCGGTTGCTCTGATTTCAATACCACTTCGTCAAAAGTAGCATCGGTTATTGCTAATGCCATGTTGTATTTTTTTAATTATTACCGAGCAAAGCTACCGAAAAATTTTCAACCATCGGTACATCCAAATTAGTTTTCACTATGCGGGTATTGGCAGGGGTGATGTTTTGAAAAATTGCCGTTTAATTCAACTTAAAATTGAGCTGCAAGCGTTCCAATTCGTTTAGCAAATCGGCATTGATGGCCACTTTGAGTTTGCGGCTGGGCATGGATAAGCGCGTGATGATTTTGGTTTCTTCTACCTCGGTGGGCAGCAACACGTCTTCCTCGTCCTCGGCTGTGAGTTCGGCATCTACCAATTCCTCGGCAGGCTCTTCGGGCAAAGCAACAGCCACTACTTCGGGCACTATGATGCGTTTCAAGTGTTCGAGCTCCATGACTTCAAAACTCACCGTTTGTTCGCCCTTGTGCATTTGAAACAAGTGCGATAAATCGGTTACCAATTGGGTAGACAAGTCGGCAATATTAAGGTGCAAGACCAATTTTTTAGCAAAACTCGGCAACACATCTTGCAAATATTGCAGGGAAGTAAACTGAATTCTTGGATCCGTTTTTTTACCGGTTTCTTTATCGGGCCAACCTTCTTTGACCAATAATTTGAGGTAGGTGAAATTATTTTGAATTAAAAAATGCTTGAATTTCAGGTATTCTTCATTAAATATGCGGAACTCAAAACTCTCGTCATAGCCTTCCAACACAAAGGTCGCCCAGCCTTTCCCGTTTTTAGTTACCCGGTGTTGCACCTGGGTGATGATGCCGCCAAACGAAAGATTTTTGTTGACATTCGCCTCCAAATTTTTGAGCGCTTCGAGCTTGGCATTGCAAAAATACCGCAGTTCATATTTGTAATCGTCGAGCGGATGCCCCGAGATATAAATGCCCACCACTTCTTTTTCTTTGGCCAGTTTTTCCATGGTGTTCCAATCTTCACAAGGCGGCACAACCGGTTCGGGAATTTGCACGTCGCTGGCCTCGCCAAACAAACTCACCTGCGACGAATTTTCATTTTCCTGAAACTTATTGCCGTAGCGAATGGCCTTCTCCAAAAAGGAAATTCCGTCGCCTTCGTCGTGAAAATACTGTGCTCGTGTGGTTCCCAGAAAGGAATCAAAACCACCGGCCAAGGCCAAGTTTTCGAAGGCTTTTTTATTGGCAGCCCGCAAATCAATGCGTTTGGCCAAGTCAAAAATAGAACGGTATTTTCCGTCTTTGCGGTGCTCGACGATGGTTTGTACTGCACCAGAACCCACCCCTTTGATCGCCCCCATCCCAAATCGAACGGCGTAGTTTTGGTTTACCGTAAACTTATAAAACGACTCGTTCACATCGGGGCCCAATACGGCCAAGCCCATGCGTTTGCACTCTTCCATAAAAAAGGAAACTTGCTTGATGTCGTTCATGTTATTGGACAGCACCGCCGCCATGTATTCGGCCGGATAATTGGCTTTTAAATAGGCCGTTTGATAAGCAATCCAAGCATAACAAGTGGAGTGCGATTTATTAAAGGCATACTCGGCAAAAGCTTCCCAGTCTTTCCAAATTTTCTCCAATTTGTCTTCGGGATGTCCTTTGGCCGCCGCTTGACTGATGAACTTGGGTTTCATTTTGTCGAGTACATCGCGTTGTTTTTTCCCCATGGCCTTACGCAATACGTCGGCGTCACCTTTGGAAAAATCGGCTAGTTTTTGGGAAAGCAACATCACCTGTTCTTGGTATACCGTAATGCCATAGGTGTCTTTGAGTAATTCTTCGCAGGCATCCAAATCGTATTCGATGGGTTCCTCACCATTTTTTCGTTTGATAAAACTTGGAATGTAGGCAATCGGTCCCGGGCGATACAAAGCATTCATGGCAATCAAATCGTCAAAAACCGTAGGCTTGAGTTCCTTCATGTATTTTTGCATGCCCGGACTCTCGTACTGAAAAATCCCCACTGTTTCTCCACGCTGAAACAATTCATACGTTTTCAAATCGTCAATCGGAAAAGCATCGGGATCCAAATCGATGTCCGAACGGTACTTGACCAATTTTACCGTGTCTTTGATTAAGGTAAGGGTCTTCAGACCCAAGAAGTCCATTTTGAGCAAGCCGGCACTTTCTACCACCGAGTTGTCAAATTGAGTCACATATAAATCTGAATCTTTGGCGGTGGCTACCGGCACAAACTTGGTGATGTCATCGGGGGTAATAATCACCCCACAGGCGTGAATACCCGTATTGCGCAAATTGCCCTCTAGCAATTGGGCTTGTTGTAGTGTTTCAGATCCTAAATCTTGGGCCGCAGCCAAAGCTTTTAATTCTTTTACTTTTTCAAAATCTTCTGGACGCAATGCCGCTTTGAGTTTGGCATCGTCGAGAGAGAATATCTTGGCCAAATTGATGTTGTTGGGAATCAGCTTGGCAATTTTATCGGCTTCAAACAACGGCAAATCCAACACCCGCGCGGTATCGCGTATGGCCGATTTGGCCGCCATGGTACCGTAGGTAATGATTTGCGCCACCTGCTTGGATCCGTATTTGTTGATCACGTAATCCATGACACTGCTACGGCCTTCGTCGTCAAAGTCAATATCAATATCGGGCAGGGACACACGATCGGGATTCAAGAAACGCTCAAAAAGCAAATTGTATTTGAGTGGATCAATGTTGGTAATGCCCAAACAATAGGCCACCACCGATCCGGCCGCTGATCCCCTTCCCGGACCTACTGAAACGCCCATATTACGCGCAGCTGCAATAAAATCTTGCACAATCAAAAAGTAACCCGGATAACCCGAATTCTCAATGGTGAGCAACTCAAAGTCAATGCGCTCTTGGATTTCGGGCGTAATTTCAACATAACGCCGTTGGGCTCCTTTGAGAGTAAGCGCTTTCAAGTAGCTGTTTTCGCCGCGTTTGCCGCCATCGGCAGCATCTTCGGGCACTACAAAATCAGTAGGAATTTCAAACTTGGGCAAGAGCACCTCGCGCGCCAAATTATAGATTTCGACTTTATCAATAAGCGCTTGTATGTTGGTAATCGCCTGCGGAATATCTTGAAATAACTGTTTCATTTCCAGCGCCGATTTAAAATAATATTCTTGATTGGTTAAACCAAAACGGTACCCGCGGCCACGGCCTACAGGGGTGCTTTGTTTTTCGCCGTCGCGCACACAGAGCAAAATGTCGTGGGCATTGGCATCTGCTTTATTCAGGTAAAAAGTATTGTTGGTGGCCAAAACCGGAATATCGTGTTTTTGAGACAAAGCCAATAATCCTTGATTCACGCGATTTTCGTCTTCTTGATTGTGGCGCATCAACTCCAAATAAAAATCGTCACCAAATTGTTGTTTCCACCACAAAAGGGCTTCTTCAGCTTGGTTTTCACCTAGATTCAACAATTTATTGGGTACCTCGCCATATAAATTTCCCGAGAGCACCATCAGATCGTCTTTGTATTGTGCGATGCATTTTTTATCGATGCGGGGCACATAGTAAAATCCGTCGGTATAAGCGATAGAGGATAACTTGGCCAAATTGTGGTAGCCGTTTTTGTTTTTGGCTAGAAAAACCACTTGGTAGCCGTTGTCTTTTCTTGATTTATCCAAATGATCTTCGCAGACAAAAAATTCACAGCCCACAATGGGTTTGATGGGCACGTGATTGGGCTCCTCTCCTTTTTCAAGGGCGGCCGCGTTTTTACTATCCACCGATTTGTTGTGGTTCAGGATGTCGCGCACAAAATGAAAGGCGCCCATCAAATTGGCATGATCGGTCAAGGCTACGGCGGGCATGCGTTGGGCAGCCGTCTCAGCCACCAAACTCGGCACACTGATGGTGGATTGCAAAACTGAAAATTGGGTATGGTTGTGCAAATGCGCAAAGGTTGCGGCCTGTAACACCTCCATATTACTGGACACCTCCTGCTTAGAAAGCGAAGGCACCTGGGCATCGCCCTGTTTCTGACGCAAACGGGCAGAAGCTTCTTTTAGATTGGTATGTTGTATGCCCAACAAAGCAATTGGACGCGGATTTTTGTGTTGAAATTCTTGGAAATAGCTACCAGGCACGCGCAATTCCTCGGGCGTAAAAACTTCTAAACGAATAAGCTCTAAGAAACAACGACTCGTAGCTTCCACATCAGCGGTGGCATTGTGCGCTTCAGCAAAAGGCACTTGAAATAAAAAGGAATGCAACTCGGTGAGGGTGGGCAATTTAAATTTTCCGCCACGACCACCGGGCAATTGCAACAAGGAAGCGGTAATCTCGGTACAGGTATCTAAAACGGGCTTGCCGGCCAAGGGATTTTCGAGTTGCAAACGAAAAAACTCGCAGCCCATGATGTTCAAATCAAAGCCTACATTTTGACCAACAACAAATTGTGTTTTTTGTAAAACAGCTTGAAATTCGGCCAACACTTGTGCCAACGGAACACCCTGTGCTTGGGCCAACTCGGTCGAGATACCGTGTATATTTTCAGCTTCGTAGGGAATGTTGTAGCCTTCGGGCTGCACCAAAAAATCACGGTGCTCCAAAATGCCTCCCATGGCGTCGTGTAGTTGCCAAGCAATTTGCACACAACGCGGCCAATTGTTGGTGTCAGACAGGGGGGCATCCCAACGTTTGGGCAAGCCGGTGGTTTCGGTGTCGAAAATTAAATACATAGCTGAATTTGAAGTCCAATGAAGCGTTTGCTTCTTCTATAGGAGTTTCAAATTTAATTTTTTTTGCGGTGGGTTTGGCGGGAAGTTATCAACAAAAAACCATTCCCAAAACTGAGTTTTCAGTTTTAAGAATGGTTGATTTTAAAAAATTATAAAGAAAATCTAAGACTAGATTTTATCCTTCTAATTAATACCCACCTCGGCTTCCACCGCGATTGTTTCCTCCTCCGTAACCGCCTCTAGAGTCACCTCTGTTGGGGCTAAAAGAACGTCTTTCGCCTTCTGGTTTTGGCTCTGATTTGTTTACCACAATGGCACGACCTTGAACAGTAGCTCCATTTAATTCGTCGATCGCTTTTTGCGCTTCGTCGTCGTTTGGCATTTCAACAAAACCAAATCCTTTGCTTCTTCCGGTAAATTTATCCGAAATAATTTTTACAGAATCAACTGCACCGTAAGCCTCAAAAGACTCTCTTAAATCTGCTTCCTCAATACTGAATGGAAGACTTCCAACAAAAATGTTCATATGTACTTATTTATAATAATTGGAACAAATATAGGTGTATAATATTCTAAAGCACTATAAATCAAGTAAAATTACCAATAATAAAAAACCGCCTTAAAAAAAGCGGTTGATTGAGTATAGCAAGTAGTGGCTGTTTTACAGGCCGTCAACAATTTTAACTTTGTAAAAATAACCGCCTTGTACGTTCACGTTTTCGGGTTCTTCTGAAGTAGCGCTCGTGTTAACCGCATTAAAACGAAAGTTTCCTGATACATATTCTCCGTCGTATTCGGTGATTTCGATCTCACCATTTCCAACGCCAATCGCAGTTGTATAATTGGTTTCTACCGTGTTCGTGAGATAAGAATAAGTTGCTGTACGATTAAGCGTAGTGCCAAAAGTATGTCGAACGTAGGTATTTGGGAAATTTGGGTCTATTAAGGTAGTCGGTTTTGGAACTGTTAACGACATGGATTCGTCTAATTTGAATCCTTCTATTGTAAATTTACCATCTGCGTAAAAAGTGGCCACAGCATCACCGCCTTTCCAAGCTTCGTTGTCTTTCACACATTGAAAAACGGATTTATCATTAAACTGAACGTCTTCAACGCAAGAATTCAAGGAAAAAGCGAGTAAAGCAAGGGCAAGTATTTTTTTCATTTTTATTATTTTAAAAAAACAAAAATAACTTTTTATACCAAATGGGCTATACATTTTAAAAAAAAATCGACCAACTGCAACGAAATAAAACCGCTTAAATATTATTCCACAGGGGATTAGCATTTTTCAATATTAATTGTATATTTGCGCCCTTAATTAACCGAGGTCGAGTACCTCAAAATTTAATCACACGATTATGTCAGTAAAAATTAGATTACAAAGACATGGTAAAAAAGGGAAACCTTTTTACTGGGTAGTAGCGGCAGATGCACGCTCAAAAAGAGATGGTAAATACCTTGAAAAAATTGGTACGTACAATCCAAACACCAATCCAGCCACTATCGAATTAAACTTGGATAGCGCTGTTCAATGGTTGCACAATGGTGCACAACCTACTGATACCGCAAGAGCGATTCTTTCTTACAAAGGAGCGTTATTGAAACACCACTTAGATGGCGGTATTCGTAAAGGGGCCTTGACGCAAGAACAAGCTGATGCTAAACTATCCGCTTGGTTGGAAGCAAAAGCAGGAAAAGTAGATGCGAAAAAAGACGGTTTATCAAAAGCGCAAGCGGATGCTAAAGCCAAAGCCTTGAAAGCTGAAAAAGAAGTAAACGCTAAACGTATGGCTGCTGCTGCTGAAGCAGAAGTTGCTGCACAAGAAGCTGAACAAGAAGAAGTAGTTGCTGAAGAAAGCGCTGAAGAAGTGGTAGCTGAAGTAGCTGTTGAAGAAACTCCTGCTGCTGAAGAAGCTGCAGTTGTTGAAGAAGCTCCTGCTGTTGAAGAAGTTGCTGCCGAGGAAGCTCCTGCTGCTGAAGAAACTGTAGCCGAAGAAGCGCCAGCTGTTGAAGAAGCCGCTAGCGAAGGCGAAGAAGCGTAATTTTTAGCGATTCATGCGTAAAGAGGATTGTTTCTATTTAGGTAAAATCGCAAAAAAGTTTAGTTTTAAGGGAGAAGTACTCATTTATTTGGATACGGATGAACCCGAATTATATGAAGAGATGGAATCGGTTTTTGTTGAATTCAACAAAAACTTGGTTCCATTTTTTATTGAGAGTAGTTCGTTGCACAAAAATGACTTTCTCCGCGTGCAATTTGAAGATGTCGATTCAGAAGAAGAAGCTGAAAAACTATTGGGCTGCGCGATTTACCTTCCGCTCAGTCAATTGCCCAAACTAGAAGGCAATAAATTCTACTATCACGAAGTAATCGGATTTGAGATTGAAGACCAGCGTTTGGGCTTGATTGGTGTAATCCAATCGGTAAACGACTCGACGGCACAACCACTGTTTGAAGTACTCAACGGCTCGGTTGAATTACTCATTCCGATGATTGATTTGTTTTTGGTTGAAATAGATCGTCCCAACAAAAAGGTTAAGATGAACTTGCCGGAGGGCTTGGTGGAAATGTACCTCTAGAAAAAATTCAAATTCCAAATTCCAAATTCCAATCCCCAGACTTCAGGAGCAAAATCTAATATATGCCTTACAAATCAATAAACGCCAAACAAAATATCAATGGAAAAAATTTACAGCCTTGAAGAGCGTACCTTTCAATTTGCCAAAAGTTGCCGAAATTATATTTCTAAATTACCCAAAACAATTTCTAATCTTGAGGACGGCAAACAACTTGTAAGATCCTCTGGTTCAATTGGAGCTAATTATATTGAAGCAAACGAAAAATTGGGAGATAAAGATTTTGTATTTCGATTAAAAATCTCGAGAAAAGAAGCGAAAGAATCAAAATACTGGTTGAGGTTACTTCATGAAATGAATCCAATGCTTACAGATCAATCTGAAATTCTATTAACCGAAGTTGAAGAAATCAGAAAAATATTTTCTGCAATTATAAATAAAACGAAAATTTCATAACTAATTCCTTTTTTGGAATTTGGAATTTTTTAATTGGAATTTTAAAATGCACTTTAAATTCAAAAGATTCTCTATCAACCAAGACAAAACTGCCATGAAAGTTGGCACAGATGGTGTATTATTGGGTGCTTGGACACCGCTTGATTTAAAGCCCGAAAGCATTTTGGATATTGGTACGGGAACCGGATTGATTGCACTGCAATTGGCCCAACGCAGTACGGCTTTTCAAATTGACGCCCTCGAAATTGATGAAAACGCCTACGAACAAGCGGTCGAAAATTTTGAACAATCGCCCTGGAACGATCGCCTCTTTTGCTACCATGCGGCCTTAGACGAATTTGTTGAAGAAGCTGAAGCTGAGCTGGAAGAATTTGGCGAATCGCCCTGCTACGGCTTGATTGTGTGCAATCCTCCTTTTTATGCTGAAGATTTTAAAAGTAAAGATCCCGCTCGCGATCTGGCCCGTTTTCAAGACGCACTTCCTTTTGACGAGTTGATTTCGGCTGTCGATTTGTTACTCAGCGACGAAGGTCTTTTTGCGGTAATCATTCCCTATAAAGAAGAAGAACGATTTGTGGAACTCTGTGCCCAAAACCAACTTTTCCTCCAAAAAATTACGCACGTAAAAGGCCATTCGACTAGCTCAATTGTACGCAGTTTATTGGCTTTTGGCAGAATTATATTGACTGATATCCCCACAGACGAGTTGGTCATTGAGACTGCTCGACACCACTATACCCCTGAATATAGCGCACTTACCCGCGATTTTTACCTCAAGATGGACTGAGTCCAAACTCGAAAATATAACTATTGTTCATTCGATTCTCGAAATTGTTTACTTAAATTTGCAAACGTTTTCGAAAGAAAAACCGTTTAACACTAATCAAATACCCTATGAAACCTGATTTATTTCAAGCACCTGATTACTATAACCTAGACGATTTATTAACCGAAGAACACAAATTGGTGCGCGATTCGGCACGTGCATGGGTAAAGCGAGAAGTTTCCCCCATCATTGAAGACTACGCCCAACGCGCCGAATTCCCTAAACAAATCATCAAAGGATTAGGAGAAATTGGTGGATTTGGCCCGTATATTCCAGAAGAATATGGCGGCGCAGGCTTGGATCAGATTTCGTATGGTTTGATTATGCAAGAAATTGAGCGCGGCGATTCGGGTGTTCGATCTACCTCATCGGTACAATCCTCTTTGGTGATGTATCCGATTTGGAAATTTGGAACGGAAGAACAACGCATGAAATATTTACCCAAATTGGCCACTGGCGAGATGATGGGATGTTTTGGATTAACAGAGCCCGATCATGGATCAAATCCAAGCGGCATGACCAGTAACTTCAAAGATATGGGTGATCATTATCTATTGAATGGCGCCAAAATGTGGATTTCAAATGCACCTTTTGCCGACATTGCAGTAGTTTGGGCAAAAAATGAAGAAGGAAGAATTCACGGGCTTATAGTAGAACGTGGAATGGAAGGATTTACTACGCCAGAAACACATAATAAATGGTCGCTTCGTGCCTCAGCAACAGGCGAACTAGTATTCAATAATGTTAAAGTACCAAAAGAAAACCTGATGCCGGGCAAAACCGGATTGGGTGCGCCAATGCAATGTTTAGATTCTGCTCGTTATGGCATTGCCTGGGGAGCAATCGGTGCCGCCATGGATTGTTACGACACCGCTTTGCGTTATGCCAAAGAACGTATTCAGTTTGATAAGCCTATTGCAGGAACCCAATTGCAACAAAAGAAATTGGCCGAAATGATTACCGAAATCACCAAAGCCCAATTGCTTACTTGGCGTTTGGGTGTGTTGCGCAACGAAGGCAAAGCGACAACTGCACAAATCTCTATGGCCAAACGCAACAACGTGGACATGGCGATTCACATCGCGCGCGAAGCCCGTCAAATTTTGGGCGGAATGGGAATTACTGGCGAATACTCGATCATGCGCCACAGCATGAACTTGGAATCGGTAATTACCTATGAAGGCACACATGATATTCATTTATTGATTACAGGCGCCGACATTACTGGAATTCCTGCATTTAAATAAAAAAATGCTTCACTGAATTAGTGAAGCATTTTTCTTTCTTGCTATTTTGCTCAATAAAAACAAAGTGGTTTTATCTAAAATTTTATTTAAAAACGGCTAATTTTTTTAATACTGTACCGTATTTGATAAAATAAGTGCCATTTTCTAGTGATGCTACATTTAAAGTTGTTTGATAATTAGCCTCTGATTCTAGGAGTAACTGTCCTAGTTGATTAAATATTTTAATTTTTTGATTTCCTAAAAGTTGTGAAAGCACAATGTTGATGTTTTCTGAAGTTGGATTGGGGTAAACTAACATTGTATTCAAATTACTTCCAGGTTGATTAATGCCTAAATCAGAATCATTATTCAGGTTATACGTTGGATTTTGAATTTGAAAATTTCCAACACCATTAGGCACTCTAGCCAAAGCCATATCTGCTGTTTGGGCGTCAAAGGCTACTTGGTCTACTAAATTTTGAAAAGAGTCTGTTAAAGAAATTGTCTCGCCGGATGCAGCTATTTTCCATGACGCGTGTAATATCCCATCTGAAGATTCATCATCACACCATACCATTAAATAACCATTTGCAGGTATAATTGTTCCCTCAGGGAATTGCCATTTATTTAAACTGGTAGAATCATCTGAAAGATTAAAACCACTTAAATTAACACTATAATTGTTGTTGTTATACAATTCAATCCAATCCTCAACTTCACCAACCTCGTCTGTGTTACCCGATGTGTTTTGCGCCATTACTTCATTAATCACAACTCCATTAGCCACATTTATTTGATTAACAACGTATACAAAAACATCATGTTCAGCGCCAGTCGGCAAATAAGAAGCTGATAAAGATGCGTTATTTGCAATAGCTTCAATATAATACCTTACAAGAGTGTTAGCTAAATACCCCGGAATTTGAGCTCCATAAGTGCCGTCACCTGCACCTCCATCATTGTGTTGACCGTCGTCATACATTTGAATTTTTGTAAAATTACCCACCAAACCGGTTGCATAATACAATAAGACTTTATTTATTCCTGATGAGGATGTTACCGCAGCTTTAATGTTTGAGATTTCATTAGCTATCGGTGCTACATATTCTTCATCAGCACTATTGTAATATTTTGCAGATGCAATTGTAGGGGCAATTTGAGAAACTTCAATATTTGACACGAGGTAATTTCTCCTATTAGTCACAAACGACTTTAACGCAGGAATCCCGCTTATGTATTCAGCAGTTGTATATAATTTTTTTGGATCAGTGGAAACTAGTGCACCAATTTGATTATTTAATTCATCAATAATTGCGGTTGAATTTGATGTAGTAAACGTCTCATTTAAAATTGCTCTGTAATGAGCTAAATAACGTTGTCTTAACTCAGGAATCAATATTAATTTATTTAATAACGGATAGTTAGCAACATTAACATTTTTAAATGGAGACCAATTTGCGCTAGTGGCTGCATTCAATTGAAATGAAGAATTTCCATCATATTCTAGAGAAGTTGTTCTTCCGGTTTCTGGCTCATAATAAACCATATAGTCCATTTTACCTTTCGCTATATAACTGTCGCTATCCGTAAATATATTTTCACATGCCATGTGCCACAATACTTTATCAATATCAATTTTAGTTTTTACTGTTTCAATATTACTAGCTGTAATAGTACTTAAAGAAAAACAAGCGTCAATTAATTTTTGCCAAGGATCTACAACTACATCATTTGAACTCAACGTATAATATTGTTGATAGGATGTTTCTGCGGTGCCCAAGAAATTCATTGCTGCAGTTCCGTCACCCCATGAAGGGCTTCCACCGCCGTTACCATTTGCTCCAGTAGTTGCTCTAAATCGCGCTCCATCATTACTTAAAAACCACTCACTTAAAAACTGTTTATCTACAGCTTGTACATTAGGATACAATCCCCAATCTTGATTGTTTATGTATAAATGAATGTAATTTGCTTTTGCAATTGGTGTATGTCTTGCTGCCATTCTGCAAAAAAGAACTTCACGCATAAACGTTGGATCTTGATGTGCATTATTAAATTTCAGGTCATTGTAACCTAACAATTCTTGATTTATATCTACGAAATCTGTTTCAACTGAAAATGACTTTTTTTGTGAATTTCCTATTGTTGTATATGAGGTGTTTCCCCGAAATCGTATTCCAACATTGGGATAGATGACATCATCATAAATCATGGTAGCCGGAATATTTGTCTCTGAAACGTAATTATTTGTTAACTGAGTCCAATAATCTACTTGAGAAAAATTTAAATAAACATTTTTTATGGTTGATTTGTCATACAAGCCTGAAGCTGGAATAATTCCTCCGGTGTACAATACTTTTCCATCCGTGGAATAGTGAAATTCATCGGGCAAATTTGGTTGAGCTACAACTAAAATCCCGGTTAAAAATAAGAATGATGTAAAAAAGTATTTCATATTCAACAGTTTACACAAATGTAATATTTAAACTGTATTTTTAAAATCTTTAAATAAATTCAAGTCGAAATTAATTGACCAAATTTTTGTTATACTTACGAATATTTCAAATGGTATTATTATTAAAATTTTATACTGATTCATTTTGATTCAAATCAAAAAACAAAAAAAATAATTTTTTGGTGCTTTAGCTCTATCTATAAAACAGATATTAAAAAATACCTAAAATCAACTAATAAACTATTCTGTAAAGAGTAGCTTATTTACTTTTACGGCAAAATTTACACCATGAATATTTCTTTAATCAACGCGCAAATTCAACCCCAAAAAAACGCCCTAATTCACCATTCTTTGTATGAAAAAGTAAAAACCGTGGCCGATTTGCACGTGTTTTTAGAACAACATATCTATGCGGTTTGGGATTTTATGTCGTTGCTCAAGGCACTGCAAATCAAACTGACGTGCACCAGCACGCCTTGGATGCCAGTTGGAAATCCAGCTTTGCGCTATTTGATTAATCAAATTGTAGTGGCCGAAGAAACCGATTTGGCTTTTGACGGCAGCCGACAAAGTCATTTTGAAATGTACCTAGACGCCATGCAACAATGCGGGGCATCAACGGCTAAGATTACCGCTTTTTTAGAAACCGTACAACGCACCCAAAATATTTTTGTCGCCATTAAATCGGCTGACTTACACCCCAACGTGAAAGCCTTTTTGAACTTTACTTTTCGTGTGATCGAAGAAGGCAAAGCCCACAATATTGCGGCCGCTTTTACCTTTGGCCGCGAAGATTTAATCCCTAGCATGTTTACCGAAATCTTGCGTTCGTTTCAAATCAATTTTCCAGAAACCGATTTGAGCAAACTGATTTATTATTTTGAACGCCACATCGAATTGGACGCCGACGAACACGGACCCATGGCCATGCAAATGATAACCGAATTGTGTGGTTCAGATCCCCAAAAATGGGAAGAAGTGCGCCAAACCTCGGCCGAAGCCTTAGAAAAAAGATTGGGACTTTGGAATGCCATTGAGGAAGAAATTAATTCTACTCGACTCGAGTTAGCCTAACACATAAAAATTTTAAATAAAAAAAGCCTGCTTATAAGCAGGCTTTTTAATTGAATGTCAGTTTACTACTGTTTAGTTAATTTGGGATTGCACGTTAAACCTGTAGAAGGAAAACAACTATGGTAATCTGAAGATAATGGAGGGTAAAATGTTATTAAATTTGGTGTATAGCTTAAAACTCTCATTTTCATGAAGCAATTGTGTGGAGAGGGTTCATCAAAACGATAGTTAACCACTATTTCATTACCCTGTATTTGATAGGTTGATTCAAAATCCGGATTTTCAGGAATTACAGTACCCTCCCAAAATATTTTATTGGTTGAAAAAGTAAAAATTGATTCATCAGCTGTTAATCTATCTAGATATCCTTGATCAAAACACGAATCACCTACCCAAGTGCCTGACATTAATACATCTTGTAATGATCCAAAACAAGAACTTGGTGTTAGAGACCCAAGATTATATACTTCATTTGTCGTCAATGGAGCAATATTTATTGGATCAATCCCTTGAATAATTATCTCAACAGGAAATCCTGAAGGAATAATAAAAATGAAATTACCCGCAGAATCGGTATTGGCAATTAATTGATTCGATTCATTGTTTAAGACTATTTGATTGTTTACTATAGGCTCCCCATTACATTCTAATTTACCTTTAATGGTAGCAGTAGTTCCCCAATCGTCACAATTCCAAGCAGAAAAATGACTCACTTGGCCAACGTATTTGTTTCCAGATTTTGTTGCAGTACCCTCTTCTTTCCATTTGCCTAATTCATTATCAAATGACCAAAGCTTTACAGAATTTGGAGAGGAAGCTACTTGGTTTGAGGCAATAGGCTGACTAAATGATGCTGTAGTTCCAGTCTTAACATTTAGAGCATTACCTGAAGGATCTTCCATTTCAATAGAAAAAAAACCGTAAGATGATAAGACTCCATTTTCACCAGATGCATTTTGACCAGCAAAATCACCTCCTTGCATTATTCGACTAAAATTAGCTTGGTCAGTTGTGTGAAAACGTAAATAAGCCTTAACCATGCCATCATAGGCATTTCCATTTTCATCCATCACTGAATTTGGTGCTAGGGTAACACTTCCGTTAAGATTGGTTAAATTACCCCCTGCTGATGAAGAAAAGTTAATTGGTGAACCCTTTGACTCCATCATGATGTTAAGAAATTGGTCAATACTGCCTTCCATATTTATTGCTCTGTAGGCTGTAAAATAACCTGCTGCTTTAGCATTAACTACAATTCGAGCTTGGGCAGTTACATTAGTCAAGACAAACTCACCTGCAGCTGAAGTAGTCGCAATACTATTACCACTTTTAACCTCAACACCTGCAAGGGGAGTATTGTTTTCGTTTACAATTTTTCCACTAATTGAAATGCTTCCTCCAGTAGCATTTGAATCGCCTCCACTTGAACAGGCTGCAACGGAAAAGAATAAAATAAATAATCCAAAATAGGTTTTTAACTGTTTTTTCATAAGAATAATAATTTAAAAATGATCACAAATCAAAATTATAAATTATTCTTTAATAACAAGTTATGCTTATTTTATGTGTGTTAAATTTTTGGAAGCGATTTGAATAGAAAGAAAAAAATGGTGGGACACGGACAAAAATGTACACAATACAAATTCAATGTTCGTGATTACGATTCCGGAGCCAATTCAATTTCTAGCCCGTTGATCTCTTCAGTGAGTTGAATTTGACAACCCAAGCGGCTGTTTGGTTTGACATGAAATGCTTCGGATAACATGGCTTCTTCCTCGTCTGATTTTTCAGGTATTGCCACCTCGTTTAGGACATAACATTGGCAGGATGCACACATGGCCATTCCGCCACAAATGCCAATAGTTCCTTCTTCGGCTATTTCGTAGGCACGCACCAACTCCATGATGTTCATGTTCATGTCGGTGGGCGCTTGCACTTGGTGAAGCACTCCTTTTCTGTCAGTAATTTTAAGGGTGATGTCCACGCAAATTAGTTAATTGATTTTACTACGGCTTTTTCGGCTTCTTTTCGGGTACCGTCAAAGCCATCCACACCCGAAACGGTGGTGTATTTTAACACGTATTTTTTACCTGGATTCAAGCGTTGGTATACGCTTTGGCACATGAGTGTGGCTTCGTGGAATCCGCACAAAATGAGTTTTAATTTGCCTGGATAGGTATTTACATCGCCAATGGCATAGATGCCTGGAATGTTGGTTTGGTAATCTAAGGCATTGTCTACTTTGATGGCATTTTTCTCGATTTCCAGTCCCCAATTGGCAATGGCACCCAACTTGGGCGTTAAGCCAAATAAGGGAATGAAATAATCGGTTTCCAATACCTGCTGCACGCCTTCGTTTTCTAGCGTGATGGATTGCAAATGGCCTTCGCCTTGGATCGCAACTACCTCGGCTGGTGTAATCAAATTGATTTTACCGCTGTGCTTTAGTTCTTGCACTTTCTCCACCGAATCCAGGGCGCCACGAAATTCGTTTCGGCGGTGCACCAAGGTCACTTGAGAAGCCACATCAGCCAAAAAAATACTCCAATCTAAGGCAGAATCTCCGCCGCCGGCGATCACAATTTTTTTATTTCGGAACAATTCGGGGTCTTTTACAAAGTATTCAACTCCCTTTTCTTCGTATTTTTCAATGCCATCAATCAAGGGTTTACGGGGTTCAAATGTGCCCAATCCGCCCGCAATAGCTACGGCTTTGGCTTGGTGTTGGGTGCCTTTGTTGGTGGTTACTACAAAAGAACCATCAGGCAAGGTATCAATCGTTTCAGCGGTTTCGGCCAAGGTAAATCCGGGCTCGAATTGCTTGATTTGTTCCATCAAGTTGGTGACTAATTCACCAGCTAATACCGTGGGATAACCCGGAATATCAAAGATGGGTTTTTTGGGATACAATTCGGCCAACTGTCCGCCCGGCTGAGGCAAGGCGTCAATGAGATGGCATTTTAATTTGAGTAAACCCGCTTCAAAAACGGTAAAAAGTCCGGTGGGTCCGGCGCCAATAATTAGTAAATCAGTTTGAATCATCTTATTCAATTTCAAAGCAGCAAAAAACGTTCGCTGGGATTTGTACTAGGAAACCATCTGTATAACTAGGCGATGTTCTCTACGGTCTCAATTTGTGGAGCATATTTTTTAATGGTCGTCTCCACACCCGCTCTCAAGGTCATTTGATTTACACTACAACTAATACATGCCCCTTCTAACCGCACTTTTACGTGCTTTTCCTCTTCAATAGAAACCAGGGAGATGTCTCCGCCATCTGAATTGAGAAAAGGTCTAATTTCGTCGAGTGCTTTCAGTACATTCTCGGTCAATTGTTCGTGGTTCATAGCCTAAGCCTTTTGATTGTTTGTTAAACTTTATTGTTTTTTTACAGCCGAACAGCCGGCCATGGTGGTAATTTTGATGGCCTCGGTTGGCGGCAAATTTTCGTTGCGGTATACCACTTCTTGCACCACATTTTGAGTAATGGATTTGAATACTTTAGCAATGATGGAATCGTCTTGCATGGCTGCAGGGCGTCCGAAATCTCCGGCTTCACGCACCGACTGCACCAAGGGAACTTCGCCAAGAAAAGGAACGTCTAGATCACTGGCTAAGTGTTGGGCGCCTTCTTTTCCAAAAATATAATACTTGTTATTAGGCAATTCTTCGGGTGTAAAATAAGCCATGTTTTCAATAATTCCTAAAATTGGAATGTTGATGCTATCGGATAAAAACATCGAAACGCCTTTTTTGGCATCGGCAAGTGCCACCGCTTGTGGAGTGCTTACCACAACCGCGCCAGTGATTGGCAACGATTGCATGATTGACAAATGAATGTCTCCGGTTCCGGGTGGCAAGTCAATGAGCATAAAATCCAATTGTCCCCAATCGGCATCAAAGATCATTTGCGTTAAAGCTTTGGCGGCCATAGGTCCACGCCAGATTACCGCTTGGCTAGGGGCCGTAAAAAAGCCAATGGAAAGCAACTTGATTTCATAACTTTCTATCGGTTTCATTTTTGATTTTCCATCCACCTCAACCGAGATCGGTTTTTCGTTCTCTACGTCAAACATAATGGGCATCGATGGGCCGTAAATATCGGCATCCAAAATCCCTACAGAGAATCCCATCTTGGCTAAGGATACCGCCAAATTGGCCGTAACAGTAGATTTTCCTACGCCACCTTTGCCTGAGGCAACTGCAATAATATTACTGATGCCGGGAATGGCTTTTCCTTTTATGGCTTGGGAAGCATTAGCAGGAGCTGCTTCGACCTTGGTATTTATTTTTACCACAGTCGCCGTTGGAAACTGTTCGTGGATTAACTTCTTGACGTCCTCTTCGGCGCGTTTTTTAATGTGCATGGCGGGCGAACTGATCAATAAATCAACGACTACTTCGTCGCCAAAAACGACCACATTTTGGACCGCTCCACTTTCGACCATATTTTTGCCTTCACCAGCAATTGATATGGATTCTAGGGCTTTTAAAATTTCTTTTCTGTCTAATTTCATAGGGAGAAAACTTCGCATTAGTGCTCCAAATTTTCGATCACAAAGATAGGTTGAAAACTTGGAATTCGCATGCGTGCAAACTAAAAGTTTATGGGCTTAACCGTGTAAAAATCATTTGGTTTAGCGCTCAATTTCGGGTGTCCAAAAGTGTTTATCAAAATCCTGAATTTGGTTGTTCACCACTTGAATTCCTTCGTTTTCGAGCAATTGTTGCATAAGGTTAGTTCCTTCAAAATGATGCTTTCCGGTAAGTAAACCGTTTCTGTTTACCACCCGATGCGCCGGAATGTCGGGTAGGTTGTGCGAGGCGTTCATGGCATAGCCCACCATGCGCGACGATTGGGCTGAACCGATGGCTCTAGCAATTGCGCCATAGGAAGTAACTTTTCCCGCTGGAATTTGGCGGGCAACTTGGTACACGCGCTCAAAAAACGACAGTTCAGTTTGGGATTCTTGAGCCATTTACCAATAATATCGTATCACGTGGTACAAGGTGAGCAAGGAAACCACTGAAGTAATGCTGCCCATAATGACATTCATGTTGCGGATGAGGTAATTGGTTTTGGATCGCAACCGATTAAACACCACCACATAGGCATAAAATACCGTCAATGACCCCAGTAAAATCCCAAGTACCAAAACGTATATTTCGAGGGCATTAAACTCAAAAAGACCATAAGAGGCCAGCGCAATACTCACGATGACATAATACGGAATGGGAAACAAATTGATGGCCGAAATGAATAAACCCAATAAAAAGGCAGATCGGCTGGTTTTTTTAACCAGCGCATTTTGAGAAACGAGTTGGGGTTTTTTGGCCAAAAAGAAAAAATAGATGCTGGCCAAGGTAAAAATCACTAAGCCTATTTCGCGCAAAATCAAATCGACTTCGTGGTGGCTGTCAATGTATCTTGCGCCGTACACTGAGATAAACGCTTGAATCCCAATAATAACTAAAGCTCCAGACACAAAGCCCATGGCTCTTGATTTTCCGTCCTCCAAACTAATTTTGGCGGCCGTCATGTTGATTAATCCTGGCGGAAAAATCCCCACAAATGCGGCCAAATAGCCTGCGATAAACAAAATAAATAGGGTCATCTACTTGATTTTGAAACGAATATACGTAATTGCTTTGTTGATTTCCAAATATTGTTTTTCATAAAAGGTTTGGATCTCGGTTACTTCGCTCGGGCTGCCTTCGTTTTTGTATATATTGTGGTTGGCATATTCTACTTCATGTCCCTCGCCGTGCAACAAACCTAGGGTGTAACCGTGCATGAACTCGCTGTCGGTTTTGAGGTGAACCACACCCGAAGGCTGCAATATTTTTTTATACAATTGCAAAAAAACAGAGTTGGTCATGCGGTGTTTGGTGCGCTTGTATTTGATTTGAGGGTCGGGGAAGGTGATCCAAATTTCGGACACTTCGCCGGCCTGAAACAAATGATCGATCAATTCAATTTGGGTGCGCACAAAAGCTACATTGTGCAAGCCGGTTTCGACCGCTGTTTTAGCGCCTCTCCAAAATCGGGCGCCTTTGATGTCAATGCCGATGAAGTTTTTATCGGGATAACGCTCGGCTAGACCCACGCTGTATTCGCCTTTTCCGCAACCCAATTCCAATACAATGGGATTGTTGTTTGTAAAAAAATTAGCCCAACGGCCTTTATACGGAAAGGCATCGGCAACCACCTCTTCTCTGGTGGGTTGAAACACATTGCCAAAGTTTTCGTTTTCTTTGAATCTTTTTAACTTATTTTTACTTCCCACGATATAATTTAATGTTTTGGCAAAACTAAGGAAATATTACTGACGATAATTGTAATTATATTGCGTGCCATTACACGCATCAACTTTTTTATTTTTGACACCAAAATCTTACCCAAACGCTGTATTAGTTGCTCCATTAAATTGGGGATTAGGCCACGCCACGCGCTGCATTCCACTAATTCGTGCCTTAGAAGTACATCATTACACTCCCATTATTGCCTCAGACGGCGAAGCCTTGGCTTTGTTGAAAAAAGAATTTCCATCCTTACTTTGTTTGGAGTTGCCTTCGTATCAAATTGAATACCCTACAGACGCCTCAAAATTTAGGTGGAAAATGATGCAACAATTGCCTAAAATATTGGAAGCGTTATTGGAAGAAAAAAAAATAATCAAGGGCTGGGTTAGCAAATACAACCTGTGCGGGATCATCTCAGACAACCGCTTGGGCGTGCGGGCCAAAAAAGTACCTTCGGTCTTAATCACACACCAATTGCGCGTGCTCACCGGATCGACTACCTGGTTTTCATCTTCACTTCACCAAACCTTTATTCAAAAATTTGATGAAGTGTGGATTCCAGACTTTGCTGATGAACTCAATTTATCCGGGAAAATGGGTCACCTTAAAAATCCTGAATCAAACCACAAGTACATTGGCCCGTTGAGCCGATTTGAGAAAAAAGAAATACCTAAAAAACACGACTTATTGGTGCTTTTGTCAGGCCCTGAGCCTCAAAGGGGAATATTCGAAATAGAGTTGCGCGAGTTGTTTCGAAATTACAAAGGCAAACTGCTTTTTGTGAGTGGGAAAATTGAAGACGAACAAAAAAAATTCAGCTTGAACTCCCATACTTACATGAATTTTATGACCTCAACCCAAGTTGAGCAAGCCATGCAAGAAAGCAATATGGTGCTTTGTCGATCGGGATACAGCACGGTTATGGATTTAGTAGCCCTGAATAAAAAAGCATTTTTAATCCCAACTCCTGGGCAATTTGAACAAGAATATTTGGCCAAACGTTTAAAAAAAGCGGGCTTTTTTCCTTATGCCAAACAAAGCCAGTTTACACTCGAGCATTTACTTGAAGTGGATTTGTATAAGACCCCTTTTTCAGGTGAAAAAACACAGAATTGGAAAAATTTACTGTGCCTTTTTGATCGTGAATGAAAACTCGGAACCTTGTCCTTCTTCACTTTCAACATAGATTTTTTGTTCGTGGGCCTCAATAATGTGTTTTACAATTGACAAGCCTAATCCAGAACCACCGGCATCACGAGAGCCCGATTTGTCCACTCTAAAAAAGCGCTCAAACAAACGGGGTAGGTGTTGAGAAGCAATACCTTCGCCATCGTCATTGACGCGCACCAGTAATAAGTTTTTGGTGAGTTGTTCTATACTTACTTCGGTAGTGCCTTTGTCTTTGCCGTATTTAATTGAATTCACAATCAAATTAATCAAAACTTGTTCGATTTTTTCTTTATCGGCATCCACATAAATGGGCTTGCTGTACTTCATATCAAACATCAAGATAATGTCTTTTTTGGAGGCCTTCATTTCCAATAAATCAAACACCTCTTGAATGAGCGGTACGATATCAAATTTGGTGGTATTTAACTGAAGGTTTCCTACTTCAAGTTTGGTAATCATGTCCAAATCTTCCACAATGCGGATGAGGCGTTCCACCCCTTTCTCGGCTCGTTCCAAATAATTTTGACGAATGGTTTTGTCTTTTATACCTCCTTCAAGCACCGTTGACAAATACCCTTGAACGGTAAACAAAGGCGTTTTTAACTCGTGAGATACATTTCCCAAAAATTCTCTACGGTATTCCTCCCGCACTTTAAGCATCTCAATTTCTAGCTTTTTGTTGGTGGCAAACTTCTTTACTTGTCTAGTAAGGGTGTCCATGTCGGTAGTAACCGAAACATTGCTGAATGAAGTGGAATCGAGTAGGGAAACATCGTCGTAAATTTTCTTTACACGCTGGTAAATAAACCGTTCTACACGAAATTGAATGATAAATGTGGAAACTACAAATAGGAGGAAAACAAACAACGGCAGGGAATACCAAGAAATCGGAACTAATTTGAAAAAAATTAATCCCAATACGGTGCTAAAAATACTAAGGTAAAGTGCAGTAATTACTGCAAATTTGTATGTTTTTGTTAATCGAATCACCTAGATCTCAAACTTATATCCTACCCCTTTAAGTGTTTTAAAATATTCTTCACCTATTTTTTCACGCAGTTTGCGGATGTGCACGTCAATGGTTCTTCCGCCCACGACCACTTCATTGCCCCAAACACGTTCTAAAATTTCTTCTCTATTGAATACTTTTCCTGGCTTCGAAGCTAGTAAATAAAACAGTTCAAATTCTTTTCTGGGTAATACAATCTCAACTTGATTGTGAATAATTTTGTATTCTTCTCGATTAATTTCAATGGGACCAACATGCAAGGTTTGGCTATCTGGAGACTCGTTGGATTTTAAACGACGCAACAAGGCTTTTACTTTACTAACCAACAATTTGGGTTTGATCGGCTTGGTGATGTAATCATCGGCGCCGGCATCAAATCCAGCTACTTGGGAATAATCTTCACTGCGGGCGGTAAGAAAAGTGATAATTACTTGTTCCATTTTGGGCAGTTTACGGATCAGTTCGCAAGCCTCAATACCATCCATTTCGGGCATCATGACGTCTAATATAATTAGATTTGGTAATTCTTTCTTTGCTACTTCCACGGCCTCTTTACCGTTTGTAGCGGTTACAATTTTGTAGCCTTCTTGGCTTAAATTGTACCCCACAATTTCCAAGATATCTGGTTCATCATCTACCAATAATATTTTGATGTCTTTCTTTTTCATACGCTTAACTAAGGTATTTTTTTGTAATCGATGGTAAAGATATAGATTAATCATCATGCCGTATCACTGCCTTGAGGTAATTTAACGTAGTAATGATTTGGACACATTAATTACTTAATATGATAATACTCCCTTAACAATTGCTTAACAATACAGTGGTTCCTTTGCAAAAATTTTTAAGAAATCTAAAATGAAATGTAAATTAATCTTTTCCTTATTGTTAATAAGCGTTTTATCATTCGCGCAAAACAAAGGAACGCTTAGCGGAACATTAACTGACAAAGACCAAAACAACCTCCCTCTCCCCTTTGCAAATGTATTGATTAAAGGGACAACTACAGGGGTGACCACAGACGAAAAAGGCACTTACAAATTAAGCCTAGCTCCCGGAAATTATACGATACAATTTAGTTTTATTGGGTATGAAAGTATCGAAGAAAGAATCACCATCAAAAGCGGCGAAACGCTCACCATAAATAAAGCACTCGGATCAGGAAGCTATCAACTACAAGATGTAGTGATTAAAAAAGTAGCCAGCCGTGAAAAAGAAACGGCACTGCTCTTGGAACAAAAGAATGCAGTAGAAATCAAGCAAAGTATTGGCGCCCAAGAAATGGCTAGGAAAGGGGTTTCAACTGTTGAACAAGGCGTGGCAAAAATTTCGGGTGTTTCGAAAGTAGCAGATCGTGGAATTTTCATCCGTGGACTAGATGATCGCTACAATTATTTGCAGATAAACGGACTTAACTTCATCCCGTCTGATCCAAATTTAAAAACAATTCCACTCAATTTTATCCCAACAGACATTGTTAGAAACATTGATGTGTTCAAAACATTTAACTCGGGTTTATACCAAGATTTTGCAGGTGCGTCACTTAACATTTGGACAAAAGATGTGAGCAACAAAGCATACTCAAAAGTAAGTATTACAACAGGGTACAATTCAGAAACTAGTTTTAAAGAGTTCAAATCAGCAAGTGAAAACGGGAGCGATTTTTTTGGTTACACTGGAAACAATCGAAATTTACCGGCTGTATTTGGCGAAAATGTTGCCCAAGGATATCAGGCAACTCCACTTGAATCTAGAAACATGTTTAACTCTTCGTGGTCGCCAGATATTATAAACGCACCTCTAAGTGTTGGAACAAGCATTACCAATTCAGATTCATTTAGTTTGTCTAACAACAAAACAATTGGGTATTTGGTAAATGTAAATTTTAGTAACAATTACCTTTCTCAAACCGGTAAAAGAAGAAATTTAAATTCATCAGGTACAGCATTTAAAGACTTTGATGTGTCGAACTCAAAATATTTTACTCAAAAATCGTCATTGGTTTCCCTAAACTACAAAAAACCAAATCGATATACTTTCTTGTTTAATTTAATTTACCTTCAAAATTCTGAAAGCACTATTGAAGAAATACAAGGAGAAAACACTGACTTTATTACCATTGACAGACCCTTTTTCCTTCGTGATACAAAATACATCGAAAATACTTCGCTTGGCTTTCAACAATTGGGTACGTTTTATTTTAATAACAAGAAAAACACCTTGGAATATGGGGTAGCAGCTACAATTGGTAAAAACAACATGCCTGATCGAAAAACATTAATTACAGAAGGAGTGGGTGAAACTGCCGATTATGTGACCTTTAATGGAGCAAACCCATTTCGTTTTTTCTCTATTCTAGACAATTATAATGTCAATGCAAAATTAGAATATGAAATAAAATTTGGAGAGGAAACTGATAATGTTTCAGCTAATGTGATCCGTTTTGGATACGCCGGTGACATGACCAATTACAATTTTTTCAATAGAACCATTAGAACCGATGACAATAATTTGGCTGACACCACGATAGACACCAATAACCCTCAAGCATTTTTTGATGCCAATTTTGACAATGGCTCATTGTCGTATGTCAGTTCAGCAGATGCAACTTATAAAGTAAAAGTGGCCCAATACATCAATGCCGCTTTTGTGAATTACAACAGAAATTGGGAAAAATTAACCCTTGATTTGGGTCTGCGATTTGAATACCTGTACAGACAAACAAAATCAAGAACTGAAAATGCTTCGATCAATGATCGATTTGATGTAAAATTGTATAGCCCACTGGATTTTAGTCCTGTTATAAACTTAAAATATAAATTAAATTCCAAAACAAACCTAAGATTCACCGCATCTAAAACATCTACAAAACCTAGATTTAGAGAAATTCTACCGTTTAGATACCAAGATGGTGATGGAAATTTTAGCAAGGGAAATCCTGATTTAGTAAATACACAAAACTATAACGTAGATATTAAATATGAGTTATTTCCAAGTCAAGGTGCCTTAGTTGCCGTGGGTGTTTTTGGCAAACATATACAAAAACCTATCACCCGTTTGCTTGAAGGATCATCAACTGGTTTCTTAACAAAATACGAGAACTTCGATGAAGCCAATTTATTTGGAATTGAATTGGAGTCGAATTTTACATTTGATTTGATTTTTGGAGAATCTTATTTTTCAAAAAGAACTTCCTTGGGTATAAATACCATTTATATGAAATCAGAGGAAAAAGCAGATAAAACTAAATTTCCTCGAATTACTTCCACAAATAGATCGCTTCAAGGAGCTTCTGACTTTATTATTAATACTGACATCGTGTATGACTTAATTAAAAACGAAAAAGTGGAGTCAAAAATCTCATTTATTTACAACACTTTTTCTGATCGAATTTATGCAGTTGGAACAGATGGTGCGGCCGACATAAAGCAAAAGCCAATTAACATGTTGGACTTTACTTGGAGAAATTCATTTCAAAAAAAATACCAACTTAATTTAACGATAAAAAACATCTTGGACGCAAACATTTTGGCTACTCAGGACCCTACTCGACCAGTAGTAGATCCGGCTAACTTTAGCAATGTGAACAATTTGATGACACAGGGAACTAATGTATCTCTTGAGTTTTCTTATACATTTTAACATTAAAGAAGAATAAACAAATCGGTAACCGTAACATAACATACTGCTAACATTCAATCGTTTTTTGCCCTATACCTTTGCTAAAAATTAAATTAATTATTATGAAAATTAGAAAATTTACTTTACTTGCAGTAGTTGCTTTAACATTCGCGTTAGGGTGTTCGTCAGAAGAGAATACTGGCCCACAAACTCCAAATCTAGAAGGTACGGTTCTTTCTGGTAACATTACATCTGATTTAAATATCCCAACTGGCGATTACAGCTTAAAAGGGGTAGTTGTAGTAAAAGCTGGAGCAACACTTACTATTGAAGAAGGATCAACATTTACTGTTTCAATTGCAGATCAAGCGCTTGGAGCTAATTACCTTCAAATTGAACAAGGAGCTAAAATTATCGCTAATGGAACAGCTGCTGAACCCATTGTATTTACGGCTGAATCTAGTCAAATTGGAGCATGGGGTGGTATCATTATGAATGGTAAAGCAAGAATCAACGTAGCAGGTGGAACTGAGGTTGCTGAAGCGGGTGGACTTGTATATGGCGGTACAGATGATACTGATAATTCAGGTTCTTTAAAATATGTACGTGTAGAATTTGCCGGAGCTGCAATCACTGGTGGAACTGCAGAATACAATGCTTTTTCTTTCTTTGGAATCGGTTCAGGTACCGTATTAGAAAATCTACAAGCCTACAAAGGAGCAGATGATGCTTTTGAGTTTTTTGGTGGAACTGTAAATGCTACTAATTTGGCTGCATTTGGTTGTGAAGATGACAATATTGATTGGGACAGAGGATACAGAGGTAATTTGAGTAACATCTGGATCATTCAGCCTTCTAATGGGGATTTTGGTTTTGAATGTTCTAATTTACCAGTAGAATTTAACAGTACTCCACGTGCAAATCCTACGGTATCAGATGTTACTATTACAGGTTCAAACAATGCCAACAAAGCTGCATTTAATTTCAAAGAAGGTACTGCAGGTTCTATTTCAAACGTGAAAGTAACTGGAGTTGGTTTTGGTGCTGATTTGAGAAATCAATTAGACCAGTTTCAAGATGGTTCATTAAAAATCACAAATGCCAGCGTAACATTTTTAAATGCATTGACAAAAAATGGAATTTCTGGAAACACGACTAACCTTGATGCCCTATTTGCACTAAACGCAAACGCAACTGGAGCAAATACTGCACCATTTACAAATGGTGTTTGGATTAGAAACTTATAATAAAATACATACGCATAAAAAAACCACCCATTGGGTGGTTTTTTTATATGCATCTATTTCTTTAATTTTTAGAAGCTAAAGCTGTTGAGGTTGTTTCTGTAATCGAAATAATCTGATTAGACACATAGTCAATTTCTTTCACTGGAATAGCATTTGAATACACTGTCCATTTTCCAGTTTTGGCGCCATTTTGGTATTCTGCAACCGAAAGCAAATTACCCATCTGATCATAAGACATCCATTTGCCTTCTAATTTACCATTAAGAAAATGGCCTACTTGTTGTACTGAACCGTTTTCATAATAGTAGGTGGCTTTTACTTGGTTGCCATTTACTTCAAGTTCTGGTGTGCTGTTTTGTGCATACGTTAATGTAGAAACGAACAAGGCTATAAAGAGTAATTTTTTCATGATAGAGGTGTTTGGGTTAATAATTCGATAACAAATATATATTTTATTTTACAATAACAATACTTTTAGTTTACAATTTCTTAACATTAGAAAATATACCACGTAAAATTAAATTTGATTTATCGTTAAAAAACGCAGCAAAACCTATTGAACCTAAATTATATACCTATATTTGCTGCATAGAATTACCTAAAAATGCTACAGTTTAAATTCTACATAGCCCTTATCTGTACTTTGTTTTTTTGTTCCGTTCAGGGCCAAGAAATCAAATCGCAACAAGAATTGCTTGGATTTTACCCCAATCCAGTAAGCAATGGTAAATTGTTTTTAACCTCAAAATCCACCCTAGATAAAGAAGTGGTGATTTTTGATGTGTTAGGCAAAAAGGTGTTTCAAGTAGTGGTATCCTCAAAAGAAATTTCCATCGCCACCCTTACACCTGGCGTGTATATCATAAAACTCCGTGAAGGTGATGTAACCTCCACTAGAAAACTGATTATCAAATAATAGGTTTTCACTTCAACCCATTTGATGTTTATTATTTAATGCAAATTCCGCTGTCTTGTGTAATTTGTTTCTATATTTGTCCACTAATTTTTTTAAATTTAATTCAATGAAAAAACTTTACTTTTTAGTTTCATTCGTAGTGAGCGCAACGGCTTTTGCTCAAACCTTCTACTCAGAAAACATGGGAACGCCAACTGCCACTACAGCAATTAGCGCACATGTATTTCAAAACGCTTCGCCTATAGTTTACACTGGTACAGCAGATGCTCGTGCTACAGCTCCATCATCTGGTTACAATGGTGCAACAGGAAGCGGGAATATCTTAATCAATGCCATTGATGAATTTTTTCAAATTGATGGACTGAATTCTTCCGCCTATCCTTCCTCTGATTTGCAACTTAGTTTTGGGGTAAACACACCAACAAATGTAAGTAACGTGCTTATTGTTGAAGTGAGCACAGACGCTACAAACTGGACTGCCATCAATTATACGCCTACTGGAACAGGCTGGACTTTAGCAACCGTTAGCGGTGGAGTTATTCCATCATCGGCTACGCTTTCTATCCGATTCAAATCCTCAACCACCTTACAATACCGTCTTGATGATGTAAAACTTAGCAGTGTTTCTGCTTCTTGTACTTTAGTATTAGGTACAGTAACAGCAGCCTGCGACGTATCGACCTTGGGTACGGACACCTACACCGCTACAATCCCTTACACTGGAGGTGGAAATGCAACCTATAACATTGTGCCCAATGCAGGAACTGTGGGAGGAGACAACCCAACCTCATTAGCTGAAGGAAACATTACCGTTTCAGGAATTCCAGAAGGAACTGCTTTTAGCGTAACCATCACAGGAGGAACGTGTAACTTATCGGCCAATATTGTTTCCCCTGAATGCAAACCCATCAATTCATTACCCTACAGCGAACCATTTAATTATGCCGTAGGCAGTGCCTTAGGCAGTTCTCAAAAATGGGCCAACCAAAATTCTGGTGATGCTATCGTTATAGCTGCAGGTAATCTAGCTTATCCTAACTTCACTAATGTGAGTGGAAATTCAATTACTTTTTCAGGTGCTGGAATTGATTGTTTTACTCCTTTTACCGCTACTACATCAGGTACTGTATATGCTTCATTTATGCTAAACATTACTGATATGGCCAATGTAACTGTTGATCTTACAGAGACTTATTTTGTTGGCGTTACTGATGCTACTAAATCATACAAATCAAGAATGTTTTTCAAGAAAAATGGCACCCAATACCAATTAGGTTTTGACACCTTGAACACAACAACCAATTATGACGCGGCCGTGTACAATACAGGTGACGTATTATTTATTGTTATGGGGTATGATTTTGGAACCAACCTGTTAAGCGCTTGGATCAATCCAAATTTAAGCACATTTACTGCGGCTACTCCTGCAACTTTAACCGCTACTCCTGCAGTGGCCTTTACCGATTTGGGCGGGTTCATTATTCGTCAAGATGACAATGCAAAAACACCAACCATGATTCTTGACGAGTTGCGTATCAACACAACCGTTGAAGGATTATTAGCGGTAAACGCAACTGCAATCAAAGGATTAAAAGTGTACCCTAACCCTGTTAAAAATGGTAGATTAGCCATCGAAACGAATGCAAATGCTACAAAAGCAATCGCTATTTTTGATGTGTTAGGCAAACAAGTTCTTGGAACGGTTACCAACGAAAACTCGATTGACGTGAGCGCGTTACAAACTGGTGTATATGTAATCAAAATTACAGAAGCCGGTAAAACTGCTTCGCAAAAATTGGTAGTAGAATAATAACTGTTCTCCTATCTTATTCTAAAAAGCTCCACAGTTTGTGGGGCTTTTTTAGTTTTAGCCCCAGCCTTGCGTATATTTGTATCCGATAAACTAAACACTGTGATTTCCCCTTCAGATATCTTTTCGATTTACAGCCCAAAGCAATTTGAAAAAATAGCGCTCAAAATCTTTCGGCACCAATACGATCATAATCCGGTGTACCAACAGTGGTGTAATTTAGTCAAAGCCGACAAACAGTCGGTTTCAAATATAAGTAACATTCCCTTTTTGCCCATTTCCTTTTTTAAATCTCATTCGGTGATTACTGGCGATAAGCCTGTGGCTATTACTTTTCAGAGTAGTGGCACCACCGGAATGACAAACAGTCAACACTTGGTTACTGATATTTCCCTATACGAAACCAGTTACCTCAGCGGCTTTACTCAATTTTATGGCGACATCGAAAATTACACCATTTTGGCGTTGTTGCCTTCCTACCTCGAACGCGAAGGATCCTCGTTGATTTACATGGTAAACGATCTCATTCAAAAGTCAAACAAGCCAGATTCTGGTTTTTACTTGCACAACTACGATGAGCTCATTCAAACCTTAATTCGGCTAGATGAGTCGGGTGAAAATGTACTATTAATTGGCGTTACTTATGCTTTATTAGACCTCATCGAACAGCAGTCTTTCCAGTTAAAAAACACCCTTATAATGGAAACCGGCGGCATGAAAGGCAAACGCAAAGAACTCATCCGAGAAGAGTTACACGAACAACTCTGTAAAGGATTTGGCGTATCGACCATTCATTCAGAATACGGCATGACCGAATTGTTGTCCCAGGCTTATTCTCTGGGCAATGGCGTTTTTGAATGCCCCGCTTGGATGCAGGTTTATATGCGAGATACTGAAGATGCCCTACGTTATGTAACCAATGGTAAAACGGGAGGCATTAACGTAATTGATTTGGCCAATTACAATTCATGCTCATTTATTGCCACGCAAGATTTGGGCAAAAAATACAACAACGGCAGCTTTGAAGTCCTAGGTCGTTTTGACGCCAGCGACATTCGAGGATGTAATTTGATGGTACTTTAATGGAGTGTTTTATACCACACGCACAATAAAGTAGTTTTTCTTTCCGCGTTGCAACAACACAAATTGATTGTTGATTAGATCTTGAGTTGACAAGACCACGTCTTCGGATACTTTTTCACGGTTGACGGCTATCGAATTTTCGGCCAACGCACGGCGCGCTTCACCATTTGATTTTAAAAATCCCGTTTTTTCGTTCAAAACGGTTACAATATCTAGCCCGTTTACCAACTCATCAAGAGAAATTTCGGCTTGAGGCACTCCTTCAAACACCTCTAAAAATGTAGCCGAATCGAGGGCTTTCAAATCATCGGCAGAAGAATTTCCAAACAAAATTCCCGAAGCTTGAATGGCTTTGCTTAAAGCTTCACTGCCGTGTACAAAAGTGGTCACCTCTTCGGCCAAGCGTTTTTGCAATACACGCAGGTGTGGTGCTTCGTGGTGTTCATCAATCAGTGCTTGAACGGTAGCTTGGTCTAAAAACGTAAATATTTTAATGTATTTCTCGGCATCCACATCGGTGGTGTTGATCCAAAATTGATAAAATTTATAGACCGAGGTTTTGTCGGCCGTAAGCCATACATTTCCTCCTTCGGTTTTCCCAAATTTAGAACCATCGGCTTTGGTAATTAACGGACAAGTCAAGGCAAAGGCTTTGGCCCCTTCACCCGAATGATCGGGATTCATTCTGCGCACCAACTCGGTACCTGTGGTGATATTTCCCCATTGGTCACTGCCACCCATTTGCAGTAAACAGGCGTAGTGTTTGTGCAAATAATAAAAATCGTAACCCTGAATCAATTGATATGTAAACTCGGTAAACGACATCCCCTCTCCCTCGCCAGACAAGCGTTTTTTGACCGAATCTTTGGCCATCATGTAGTTTACAGTGATGCGTTTTCCTACTTCACGAGCAAAATCAATGAAGGAAAAGGTTTTCATCCAATCGTAATTATTCACTAAAACCGGGGAATTCGGACCTTGCGCATTGAAATCTAGGAAGCGTCCCAGTATCGCTTTTATACCATTGACATTGTGAGTAAGGGTTGCTTCGTCCAGCAAATTGCGTTCGTCTGATTTTCCAGAAGGATCGCCTATCATACCCGTGGCTCCTCCCACCAAAGCAATGGGCTTGTGTCCAAATTTTTGCAAATGCACCAACAAAATAATAGGCACCAAACTGCCAATGTGCAAAGAATCCGAAGTGGGGTCAAATCCAATATAAGTAGGGGTAGATTGCTTGAGCAATTGTTCTTCTGTTCCGGGCATCATGTCGTGAACCAAGCCACGCCATTGCAATTCTGCAATAAGGTTTTCCATTCGTTGAGGGATTTGGGCAAAGATAGTTTTAATTGCATAATTTGAAAATGCAAACCCCTAAAAATAGGACAAACTAATTATCTTTGGCACATGATTTTAGTAACAGGCGCAACCGGTTTAGTAGGAGCACATCTGTCGCTTCGGTTGTTGGAAAGCAACCAAAAAGTGCGGGCAATTTTTCGCTCGCCTGCTTCACTTTCCAAAACGAAAGCGCTTTTTTCACAGTACAATAAAGAAGATCTATTTGATCAAATGGAGTGGATCCAAGCGACGCTCACTAATTTGCCCCAACTGGAAACTGCCTTCACTGGAATTACTCAGGTATATCATTGTGCGGGTTTGATCTCGTTTGATCCCGACGACGAAGAAGCCTTGCGCAAAACCAATATCGAAGGCACAGCCAATGTGGTAAACTTGTGTTTGGCCAAGGGCATACAAAAATTGTGTTTTGTGAGTTCGATAGCCACTATTGGCGTGGCTCCTCTACCAACACTTGCCTGCGATGAAACCCACGAATGGAATCCGGAATTGCCGCATACCGACTATGCCATTTCTAAATATGGCGCCGAAATGGAGATTTGGCGTGGCTATCAAGAGGGACTTTCTGTTGTAATTGTTAACCCTGGCGTGATTTTGGGCCCCTGTTTTTGGGAATCGGGAAGTGGGGAGCTCTTTGTTCGGGTGGCGCAAAAGTTTCCCTTTTTTACAAAAGGAAGCACGGGTTTTGTAGGGGTCAATGACCTGGTTCACCTAATGGAAAAACTAATGGAAAAACCCATTTCTGGCGAACGCTATATTGTTGTCTCGGAAAACTGCAGCTATGAATCAATCCTAAAACAAATAGCCCAGGCGTTAGCCGTTACTGTTCGATGGGTGTTGATTAAAAAATGGATGTTGACAATGGCCTGGCCAATAGATACTTTCCTAAGTTTTTTACTGGGCAAGAAACGAGTGTTGAGCAAGCAATTAGCCCGTACGTTATCGGAAAATGTGAGCTACTCATCCGAAAAAATTTCTACAGAACTGGATTATCAGTTTGTACCCATCTCAACCGTAATTATAGAGACGGCCGACTGGTTTCAGAAAAACTAATTGTCCTTAGGGTTTGGCGCCCCTTGCTTTGTCGCTTCGGCTTCGTATTTTTTCTTTTCCTGTTCGAGCAGCTGATTTACTTTCTCAAACATTTTTTTGTAGCGCGGCATATCTGCTGCATAATATTGATTGTTTTGAGCAAATTGTAGGCTGTCCACCTGGTATTTTTTTAACAAATACGCTTTCGAATCAACAGGATTAGCCGTAGGAGAATTTAAATTGTAGGATTTTAAGGCATCCATTACGGCCATATCATACAAAATCGCCACCATTTTATCTTCTTCAATAAACTTATCGGGTTGCTCCAGTCCTTGCTTACAGGACACAAATTGCAAGGCCAAAAGCAGTAGTAAACCTATTTTTTTCATCTTATGCACGATCAAATAACAAACGTTTTCCAGCTCTTTTTTCACTCACTTCCCCGTTGGCATAAGCCAAATGTCCGTTGACAAATGTATGGGTGATTTTGGCTTTAAAAGTAGTCCCTTCAAAAGGCGACCAGCCGCAGTGATACAATATATTTTCTTTACTCACCGTCCAGGGATCGTTTGGATTGACCAAAACCAAATCGGCAAAATAGCCTGGCCTGATATAGCCTCTTTTTTCAACTTGAAACAAAATCGCAGGATTGTGGGCCATTTTTTGGACTATTTTTTCCACACTGATCTTACCTTGATAATGCGCTTCTAGCAGAGCAACCAAGGCATGTTGAACCAATGGACCACCAGAAGGCGCTTCGAGATAGGGTTTGCTTTTTTCTTCCTGCGTATGTGGAGCGTGATCGGTAGCAATGACATCAATGCGGTCGTCATTTAGCGCTTCCCACAATGCATCTCGATCGGCTGCTGTTTTTACGGCAGGATTCCATTTGATGCTATTTCCTTTGCTTGCATAGTCTTCATTACTGAACCACAAGTGGTGAATACATACTTCAGCGGTGATTTTCTTTTCTTGCAACGGAATGTCATTGCGAAATAGGGCCATTTCGGCAGCCGTAGAAAGATGAAAAACGTGCAATCGGGCACCTGTTTTTTGCGCCAAGGCTATCGCTCTTGAGGAAGACAAGTAACAGGCCTCTGTGCTGCGTATCAAATGATGCGCGGTGACAGGGATGTCTGTTCCGTATTTTTCTTTGTATTGGGCCAAATTGGTTCGTATGGTTTCCTCGTCTTCGCAGTGCACATCAATGATGAGTGGTGTGGACGAAAATATTTGCTCTAATACTTCCGGATTATCTACCAGCATATTTCCGGTGGATGAACCTAAAAACAACTTGATTCCGGCTACATTTTTTGGATTTGTTTTCAAAAGCTCTTCCAAATTATCATTGGTTCCGCCCATTAAAAAAGAATAATTGGCATACGATTGAGTCGCTGCAATTTGGTATTTATCTTCAAGCAAGGTTTGGGTAACCGCATTTGGAACGGTATTGGGTTGTTCCATATATGACGTTATTCCACCGGCAACTGCAGCCCTTGACTCTGTGGCAATCGTGCCTTTGTGGGTAAGCCCTGGCTCTCTAAAATGCACTTGATCGTCAATCATTCCAGGCATAAGCCAAAGGCCTTTGGCGTCAATTACTTGTGCATCAGCCGGAGTGTCTAATGCTTGATCAACCGCTACGATATACTCGTTTTCGATGAGTACATCTCCAATAAATGAACGTCCCTCATTAAATATAGTCGCGTTTTTGATGATGATTTTTGTCATGTTACAAGCGATTTATTAATTTTCGAATGCGCAAAGAAATAACCCCAAAAATAGCCTCTTTGATGATGGCGTTACTCATTTTGGATTGGCCTTTGGTGCGATCGGTAAAGATGATGGGCACTTCTTGAATGTGTAAGTTCTTGGCAAATATTCGGTACTTCATTTCAATTTGAAAGGCATACCCAATGAATTTTATTTTGGACAAGTTGATGGATTCCAAGGCGGTGCGGCGGTAACAAATGAATCCTGCCGTAGCGTCATGTATTTGCATCCCGGTAATGAGACGCACATAGACAGAGGCAAAATAAGACAAAAGCACCCTACTCAAAGGCCAATTGACCACATTTACTCCGGTTACATAACGGGAACCAATAGCCAAGTCGGCGGTACCAAAATGACAGGCTTCGTAGAGTTTCAAGAGATCATGTGGATTGTGTGAAAAATCGGCATCCATTTCAAAAATGTAGGCATACGAGCGTTGTAATGCCCAACGAAAACCATGCACATAGGCTGTACCTAATCCTGATTTTTTGGCGCGCTCTTCCAGAAAAAGTCGTTCCGGGAATTCCAATTGCAACTGCTTGATCTTGGCTGCAGTTCCATCGGGAGAGCCGTCATCAACCACCAGTAAATCATAGGCATGCGACAAGCTCATTACCGTACGAACCATGGATTCGATGTTTTCAATCTCATTATAAGTGGGGATAATTACGATACTGTCGCTCATGAATGTCTAAATCTGCTTCCAAAAATAATCTTTTTAAAACAGTTGATTCTAACAAAAAAGTTAATAATTGAAGTTTAAAATAAAATACGCTTCCACACTTCCAAATATAAACGGTTCCATTGGCTAGATTGCTGAAAAATTCTGTTAATTTTGCAGGCAGATGATCGCGACAGAATTACATCCTAGAGTATTGGATTCCAATGATTGGGTCACTTTTTTGTTTGTACTTATGTTGGTGCTTTTAGCGGTCTGCAAATCCCTTTTTGAAAGCCGTTTTACCGATTTTGCTCGGTTAGTGGTTTCGGATAAATACCTCAAAATTTACAAAGACAGTTCGCATCTTTGGAGTGGCTTTACCTTGATTCTTTTTGTCGTGCAAATGCTGTCAATTGCCTTTTTTATGCAGTTGTGTTTGCACCAATTCTATTCGGCAAATAAATCAGACGGCATCTTATTTATACAATTGTATACGTACAGCAGTGTTTTTGTGTTGGCTAAATTCTTGATTGATAAAATTATTGGCACCGCTTTTTCTATGGAAGAATTTGCCGATCAATTTAACCTACAAAAAGCAAGCTACAGAAACTACATTGCTCTGCTCTTATTTCCAATTAATGTGTTGCTTTACTACAACCATTCCGTGCCAAATTTTGTATTTAATGTGTTGATTTTTTTGATTTTAACAGCTAATCTCTTCACCTACCTCACTTCTTTAAAGAATCATCAAAATTTATTAGTAGGCAAGTTGTTTTATTTTATTTTATATCTTTGCGCACTTGAAATAACACCCTATTATTTCTTGTATTATTGGTTTACAAAAAGTTAGCATTATAGAACATGGTACAAATGAAAGTGAAAACAATTTTGGTGTCGCAACCAGAGCCTAAGGTAGAGAACTCTCCCTACTTTGATTTGCAACAAAAGCATAAAATTAAAATTGATTTCAGGCCTTTTATTCATGTAGAAGGTGTCAATGCAAAAGATGTTCGATTACAAAAAATTGACCTCAATAACTTCACGGCCATCATTTTAACTAGCCGAAACTCGGTGGATCACTTTTTTAGAGTGGCCGAGGAAATGCGTTACAAAATTCCAGAAGGTTTAAAATATTTTTGTCAATCAGAGGCGATTGCGTTTTACTTGCAGAAATATGTGGTGTACCGCAAACGAAAAATATATGTGGGTCAAAAAGATTTTGCCGACATGTCTCCATTGATTAAAAAATACAAAGAAGAGAAATTCTTGTTGCCGGCTTCCGATCAATTGAACGCCGATGCGCCGCAAACCCTAAACAACCTAAAAGTAAATTGGACACAAGGCACCTTTTACAAAACCGTACAAAGTGACCTATCCGATTTAGCTGATGTGTATTACGATGTGTTGGCCTTCTTTAGCCCCACCGGAATCAAGTCTTTGTTTATGAATTTCCCTGATTTCAAACAAAACGACACCCGAATTGCCGTATTTGGAAGCACCACACAAAAAGAAGCCCTAGACCACGGATTGCGTATCGATATTTTGGCGCCAACACCAGATACTCCTTCTATGACAATGGCCTTAGACAAATACATTACCGAAGCCAACAAAGGAAAATAAGTTTCAAACCTAATAAAAAAAAGAGTCGCTGAATGAGCGACTCTTTTTTTATACCTGTGGTCCAGCTTTGACCAATTGCTGGCCTTCTGGGGTGTCGGTATATTGTTGGAAGTTTTTTACAAACAAACCGCCCAATTCGGTGGCTTTTTCTGTCCAAAGTTGTGCGTCAGTGTAGGTTTTTCTAGGATCTAATATACCACTCGAAACTTCGGCCAATTCAGTTGGAATTTGAAAATCAAAAACCGGCAAAGTATGCATAGATGCATGATCGATAGATCCATCCAAAATTCGGTCAATAATAGCACGCGTGTCTTTGATAGAAATACGTTTGCCACTGCCGTTCCAACCTGTGTTTACCATATAGGCTTGCGCGTGGTGTTGCTCCATTTTTTTGACCAACTCTTCACCATATTTGGTGGGATGTAGTGACAAAAAGGCCTTGCCAAAACAAGCTGAAAAAGTAGGCTCTGGTTTGGTTACACCGCGCTCTGTTCCCGCCAATTTGGCCGTAAATCCGGATAAGAAATAATATTTAGTTTGCTCAGGGCTCAATTTGGCCACTGGCGGCATGACCCCAAAAGCATCTGCAGTAAGAAAAATTACTTTGTTGGCATGCCCGGCTTTTGAAACTGGCTTTACAATATTGTGAATGTGATTAATCGGATAGGAAACGCGGGTATTTTGGGTAACCGATCCGTCGGTAAAATCAATTTTACCTTGGGCATCAACAGTGACATTTTCTAAAAGCGCATCACGCTTGATGGCCTCGTAAATATCGGGTTCGTTTTCGGCACTCAAATCGATGGTTTTAGCGTAGCAACCGCCTTCAAAATTAAATACACCTTCGTCATCCCAGCCGTGTTCGTCGTCGCCAATCAATTCGCGTTTAGGATCAGTAGACAGCGTGGTTTTTCCGGTGCCCGATAAACCAAAAAAGATGGCCACATCATTGGCTGATCCTTTATTGGCTGAACAGTGCATCGAAGCAATTCCACGCAAGGGCAAATAATAATTCATCATCGAGAAGAGGCCCTTTTTCATTTCGCCGCCATACCAAGTGCCGCCAATCAACTGGATTTTTTCGGTAAGGTTAAACGCGACATATACTTCTGAGTTCAAGCCGTGTGCTGCAAAATCTTTGAACCCACTTTTGGAAGCATTCATGACCACAAAATCGGGTTCGCCAAATTCGGCCAATTCGGCTTCAGTGGGACGAATAAACATATTGGTCACAAAATGTGCCTGCCAGGCCACCTCCATGATAAAACGCACTTTCAGTCGGGTATTGGCATTGGCCCCACAAAAGGCATCCACCACATATAACTTTTTGTTAGAGAGTTGGGCAACAGTATTCGCTTTAAGCGCATTCCACGTTGCTGGCGTAATAGGTTTGTTGTCGTTGGGTGCTTTTTCAGAAGGCCACCAAATGGTATCTTGTGTAATGGCGTCTTTTACAATGTATTTGTCTTTGGGTGATCGACCGGTAAAAATTCCCGTCATCACATTCACTGCGCCTAGCTCGGTAAGTTGCCCTTTTTCGAATCCTATCAAGTTTTCGTTAAGTTCTTCTTGGAATAAAAAATCGTAGGTAGGATTGTGGTGAATTTCGATTGCATTATCAATACCGTAATGGGATAACGAAATCGATTTCGTAAATGAGGCAGTTGTGTCCATAAAATTGGGTTTGTGTTACTATTTTATTTCGGCTACAAAAGTAAAAATTAAATAGTTTGTGCCACCACAAATGCTAAGTTATTCGTCTTTTTTCTTGTAAACGCTTATAAACAGTACAATCCAAGCGCTAATAAGCAAGGCTCCTCCTAGCGGTGTAATCCATCCAAAAGGCGCAAAATCAAGTCCGGTGAGTGCCGAAGTGGAGAGCAAATAGATCGAACCCGAAAAAAACAACACTCCATACGTACTGAGTTTAAAAATTTCTTTTTTACGAACTTCAGTTAATATAGAAGTCGATCCAATATAGAGTAAAAAAAGCGCTTGAAAGAGTTGGTAGCGCACGCCTGTTTCAAACGAAACCAAGGCCGAAGGAGTTAATACTTTTTTAAGTGCATGAGCACCAAATGCGCCTAAAATGATGGCGACTGTGCCCATTATCGCAGCGACTAAGGTAATTTTTCGTTCCATTTTACTTGGGTATATACTAATGAACAAATTTAACAGTTATAGTAGGACTAATTCTATTTTTTAATAAAAAAACTACTTCTTATTTTGTTGTTGGCAGGCCTGGGTTAAATCAAATGCAACACAAAAAAAAATTCCGTCTATTTTATTTATACTATCCTCCGCAATCTTGGTATGTATTGTGGTGCGCAGTTTAATTCCAGACGAGGTAGCGCCCGATCAAGAATTTGAACAACGCAAAGAAATCAACAAAAAACAAGACCTCGAAGACCTCGAAAGCTTGTAATTGAAACGAGTTTAGGATAAGTTCTAGCCGATTTTTTTAAACGAGACATTTTGATACCTTTGGGCAATCATTGACCGGTATACCATGAGAAATATCTTAATAATAGGGGCAGGACGCTCGGCTACTTCCTTAATTCAGTACTTGATTAAACATTCGGAAGTAGAACAATTGCACCTTTTTATTGCCGATTTATCGCTTGAATTGGCCCAACAAAAAACCAAAAATCACCCCAACACCACGGCTCTTGCCCTCGATATTTTTAATGGTGATGAACGGGCGGCCGCGATCCAAGCAGTAGATTTGGTGATCTCGATGTTGCCGGCGCACTTACACATTGAAGTCGCCAAAGATTGCATTGTGTACAAAAAACACTTGGTTACAGCTTCCTACATCAGTGAAGCCATGCAAGTCCTAGACCAAGAAGCCAAAGCCAACAACCTGATTTTCATGAATGAGATTGGGCTGGATCCGGGAATAGATCACATGAGCGCCATGAAAATCATAGACGACATTCGCGACAAAGGCGGCAAAATGTTGTTGTTTGAATCCTTTTGTGGCGGCCTAGTAGCCCCAGAGTCAGATACCAATTTATGGAACTACAAATTTACTTGGGCCCCGCGCAATGTAGTATTGGCTGGACAAGGTGGAGCAGCCAAGTTTATACAAGAGGGCAAATACAAATACATCCCGTACCACAAATTGTTTCGCCGTACCGAATTTTTACACGTAGAAGGGTATGGCAAATTTGAAGCCTACGCCAACAGAGATTCCCTAAAATACCGTTCGGTGTATGGATTGGAAGATGCACTTACCTTGTATCGAGGCACTATTCGCCGTGTGGGATTTTCAAAAGCATGGAATATGTTTGTACAACTGGGCATGACCGATGATTCCTATGTTTTAGATGACTCTGAACAACTCAGTTTCCGCGAATTCACCAACTTATTTTTACCCTATCACCCCACCGATTCGGTTGAAATTAAAATGCGTTTGCAATTGGGCATTGAGCAAGACGACAGCATGTGGGACAAGTTAATTGAATTGGATCTTTTTAATCCCACCAAAAAAGTGGGCCTTAAAAACGCCACACCGGCGCAAATTCTAGAAAAAATTCTATCCGATCAATGGGCCTTGGCGCCACAGGACAAAGACATGATCGTGATGTACCATAAGTTTGGATTCGAATTAAATGGGATTGAACAACAAATAGACGCCAAAATGGTGTGCTTGGGCGATGACCAAACCTATACCGCTATGGCCAAAACAGTGGGACTTCCAGCAGCCATGGCGGCTTTGCTTATTTTAAACGGGAAAATTACCACGCCTGGTGTACAATTACCCATCCGCAAAGAGGTATACGAACCGATCTTAGAAGAATTAGAACAATACGGCATTCACTTTGTAGAAACGATAATGCCTTATGTGGGATACAATCCCGACAAGGTAGTGGTCGCTTGATCGCAAGATATGCTGTAAAATAAAAAAGGGAGTATTACACTCCCTTTTTTATTATTTACGATTCAAGTAAATCATCACATAATAAATCAACGTTCCTATTGATCCAATGGCGGCCACCACATAGGTGCGTGCGGCCCATTTTAGCGCATCGGCTGCGCCTTCGTGTTCTTGAGGCGTAACTACTTGACTTTTTTCTAACCAAGCCAAGGCGCGATTACTCGCATCGTATTCTACCGGCAAGGTAATTATTGAAAATAGTGTCGTAGCGGCAAAGAGCAAAATGCCAATCAAAAGCAATTGAGGAAAGGTATTCACCATCAGAATTCCTCCTAATAAAACCCATTGTACATAATTAGAAGCCACCGAAACGATGGGCACCAATTGCGAACGCAACGTCAACATACTGTAGGCTACGGCGTGTTGTACAGCGTGACCACATTCGTGCGCAGCAACGGCAGCCGCGGCGGCATTGCGTTGGTTATAGACTCCTTCGCTCAAATTGACCGTCTTGTCTGCAGGGTTGTAATGGTCGGTGAGTTGACCGGGAGTCGAGATGACACGCACATCCGTAATGCCGTGATCGGCCAACATTTTTTCGGCAATTTCAGCACCACTCATGCCGTTTTGCAAATGCAATTTAGAATAGGTTTCAAATTTGTTTTTCAGTTGGTTGCTCACCAACCAGCTGGCCAACATGATTCCAATCATTAACAAGATCATACTCCAATATTTTTAAAGTTAGTACAACAATACAAGCAAATTGCAGGCCATAAATTAAAAACCAATTTCGACTGCATTTTTGTCAGATTAGCCCACCAAATTGATGATTTTCCCCGGCACAATAATTACTTTATTGGGCACACGGCCTTCCAATTGTTTTTGGGTGCGCTCGTCGGCCATTACAATTTCTTCTATTTGGGCCGCAGTCAAATCAAGTGGCAAGGTGAGTGTGAATCGCATTTTACCATTAAATGAAACCGGATATTCTTTTTCGCTTTCTACCAAATACTGGGCTTCAAATACAGGAAAAGGAACTTCCGAAATGGATCCCGAATGACCCAATATACTCCACAATTCTTCGGCAATATGAGGGGCATATGGCGAAATCAACACTGCCAACGGCTCTAAGATGGCGCGTTCGTGGCAATTTTGGGTTGATAATTCGTTGACGCAAATCATGAACTGACTCACCGAGGTGTTGAACGAGAAATTTTCGATGTCTTCGGTCACTTTCTTGATGGTTTTGTGCAGCGATTTCCAACTGTCTTTGCTAGACTCTTGGTTGGTAATTACCAACCCATTCTCGTCAAAATACAAGCGGCACAACTTTTTCAAAAAGCCAAACACGCCCGTAATTCCGGCTGTATTCCAAGGCTTGGCTTGTTCTAAAGGTCCCAAAAACATTTCGTACAATCGCAAAGTGTCGGCGCCATATTCCTGACAAATGTCGTCAGGATTCACCACATTGTATTTGGATTTGGACATTTTTTCAACTTCACGCCCCACGATAAATTTGCCGTTTTCGAGTACAAATTCAGCATCTATATACTCAGTATACAAAGGATGCGCTTTGAATTTTTGAATGTCTAATTCGTTGGTGATGTCATTGATACAGGCCAAATCAACGTGAATGGGCTGTACTTTTTTATCGGCAATCAAGCCTTTGGAGTAGAGCGTTTTGGCATCTTCGCTGCGGTATACAAAGGCACTCATGCCCAAAATCATACCTTGGTTGATGAGTTTTTTGAACGGTTCGTCGGTTGGGGCATATCCCATATCTTTCAAGAATTTATTCCAAAAGCGGGAATACAACAAATGCCCGGTGGCGTGTTCGCTTCCACCAATGTACAAATCGACATTTTGCCAATACTGCAAGGCTTCTTGGCTGGCAAATTCGCTTTGGTTTTGCGCATCCATATAACGCATCCAATACCACGAACTGCCTGCCCAACCTGGCATCGTATTTAATTCGAGTGGAAATACTGTTTTGTGGTCTATCCATTCACAACTCACAACCGACATCTTTTCAACATCCCAAGCCCAAGTTGTTGCGTTTCCTAGAGGCGGTTGTCCGTCTTCAGTAGGCAAGTAATTGTCTACTTCGGGAAGTATGATAGGCAAATGCTTGGCATCAATCATCTGCGGCAATCCGTTCACGTAATATACCGGGAAAGGCTCTCCCCAGTAGCGTTGACGCGAAAATACGGCGTCGCGCAAGCGGTAATTTATTTTGGCTTTTCCGGCGCCATTTTTTTCTAATTCGGCGATGACTTTTTGGGTTCCCGACTTGTAATCCAAGCCGTTTAAGAAATCGGAGTTCACCAATTCAAATCCTGCTTTTTCGGTATAGGCTGCTTGGGAAATGTCTTGATTAAAAATATTTTTGATTTCGGGCATGCCGTTTTGGCCTTTAAAATGGTGGGCAAAGGCATAATCGCGTTCGTCTCCACAGGGCACCGCCATCACTGCGCCGGTTCCGTAGCCCGCCAACACATAGTCGCCTATCCAAACCGGAATGGGCGCTTTGGTAAACGGATGCTCGGCATAAGCCCCAGTAAATACTCCCGAAATGGTTTTTACATCGGCCATGCGCTCGCGCTCGGAACGTTTGGCGGTGGCTTGAACATAGGCTTCTACTGCTGCTTTTTGCTCGGGCGAAGTAATTTGTGCCACCAATTCGTGCTCGGGCGCCAAGGTCATAAAGGTTACGCCAAAAATAGTATCCGGTCTCGTTGTAAATACTTCGATGGACAACTTGAAACCTGAAACCTGAAACAAAATTGACGCTCCCACCGATTTTCCAATCCAATTGCGTTGGGCTTCTTTAATGGATTCGCTCCAATCAATGGTGTCTAATCCTTGCAATAAGCGTTCGGCATAGGCTGAAATGCGCATCGACCATTGGGTCATTTTTTTGCGAATCACCGGGTGACCTCCGCGCTCGGAAACCCCATTAATGATTTCGTCATTGGCCAACACGGTTCCCAATGCGGGGCACCAGTTTACTTCGGTTTCAGCCAAATAAGTAAGACGGTATTGCAGCAATATTTTTTGTTGGGCCGAATCGTCCAATGCCATCCATTCCTGTGCAGAAAAAGTAGGGATTTGTTCGTCGCAAACGGCATTTATTTTGGAATTTCCTGTCTGTTCAAACTGGGCGATCAAGCTCGAAATGGGTTCGGCTTTGTCGCTGGTTTTGTTGTACCAGGAATTGTACAATTGGATAAAAATCCACTGCGTATGCTTGTAATAATCGGGGTTTGAGGTGCGAACTTCGCGTTCCCAATCAAAAGAGAATCCAATTTTGTCGAGTTGTTCGCGGTAACGGGCAATGTTTTCGCGCGTGGTTTTTTCGGGATGTTGACCGGTTTGAATGGCGTATTGTTCGGCGGGCAAACCAAAAGAATCATAGCCTTGAGGATGCAACACATTAAATCCGTTGTGGCGTTTGTATCGGGCCACAATATCTGAGGCAATATAGCCCAACGGATGTCCTACATGCAAGCCTGCTCCCGAAGGATAAGGAAACATATCCAACACATAATATTTGGGTTTTTCTGAAGCCGAATGGGCGGCAAAGGTGCGGTGGTCAGCCCAGTATTTTTGCCATTTGGCCTCTATTTCTGTGGGATTGTATTTCATCAGGATGCGTTTAGGTGGGCAAATTTACGTTTATTGTACGAAAGTCAAAACTTTGAACGTTATAAACTAAATTTAACCAATTTCTTTATTATTTTTACCCCATAATTTCTTTTATCTATGAGTTCTTCCTTCGAAAAATTTCAAAAACGCCGACTAATTTCTTCCTACGTTTCTGTTGTATTTAGTATGTTTTTGGTGTTGTTTTTGTTGGGACTTTTGGGTTTATTTATCCTCAATTCAAAAAAATTGGCGGATGATTTTAAAGAAGAAATTGCCATGACGGTTTTCTTTAAAAATGAAGCCACCGATACCGTTTTTACCGCATTCAAAAACGAGTTAAAAACATCCAAATTTGTCAAATCAAGCGTCTATGTCACCAAAGAACAGGCCGCGAAAATGCATACGGATATCATTGGCGAAGATTTCATGACTTTTTTGGGCGCCAATCCGTTGCAAAATTCCTTTGACATTCACTTAAAAGCCGATTACATCAACGCGGAGAACATTCGCAAAATCGAAGATCACTTTCGGGCCAACGAAATGGTGTCAGACATCGTCTACGACAAACAACTCGTAAACTTAGTAAACGACAACATCAAAAAAGTGAGCTTGTGGATTCTCATCATCAGTGGTTTCTTGGCTTTAGTTGCCGTGGTGCTCATTAACAGTTCTATGCGACTATCCATTTATGCCAATCGATTCATCATCAAAACCATGCAAATGGTGGGCGCAACCAAATCATTTATTCGTAAGCCCTTTATTTGGCGCAGCGTAAAATTAGGATTGGCCGGCGCCATTTGTGCTGTGATTGCCTTAATTGGCTGTTTACTTTACATTGATGGGAACTACCCCAATTTAGGCATTTTAGAAAACCCACTTTCGGTAGGCATCGTCTTGTTGGGCGTGTTGGCTTTAGGCATTGTAATCACTTGGTTAAGCACCTATTTTGCCACTCAACGCTATTTGAATTTACGTACCGACGATTTATACTAATCGACATTTTATGAAAGCAAAAAAACCAGAAGCAAGCCAAACAAAAACTACCTCAGAAGCACCGCAAGCTGAATTTCTTTTTGAAAAAACAAACTACCTTTTCCTATTGGTTGGCATTGCAGTTATTTGCATTGGTTTCCTTTTGATGGCAGGCGGAGGAAGTGATGATCCAAAGGTATTCAATGAAGCAATTTTTAATTTTCGCCGCATTCGATTGGCACCAACTGTAGTGTTAGCTGGATTTGGACTCACTATTTTTGCTGTATTGAAAAACCCGAAAAAAAGCTAAATGAACATTTTTGAAGCTGTTGCCTTAGCCATCATTGAAGGCGTGACCGAGTTTTTACCCATTTCTTCTACCGGCCACATGATCATTGCCAGCTCGTTTTTTGGCATTGCCCACGAAGAATTTACCAAATTATTTACCATTGTCATTCAATTGGGCGCCATACTCTCGGTAGTAGCGCTCTATTTTAAACGATTTTTTCAGTCGGTAGATTTTTACTTTAAGTTGTTTATCGCCTTTATTCCTGCTGTCGTATTTGGCTTGATGTTCTCCAAAAAAATTGATTCCTTGCTGGAAAATCCGGTTACGGTTGCCATTTCCTTGTTGCTGGGCGGAATTTTACTACTCAAAGTAGACGACTGGTTTTCGGGATCCACCAATACTGAAATCACCTACAAAACGGCGTTCAAAATTGGCTTGTTTCAATGTTTGGCCATGATACCGGGCGTTTCCCGCAGTGGCGCGAGCATAGTGGGCGGAATGACACAAAATTTAAGCCGTACTTCGGCTGCCGAATTTTCATTTTTCTTAGCCGTTCCTACCATGTTAGGAGCAACCGTTAAAAAATGTTATGACTTTTACAAAGCGGGCTATATGCTCACCCAAGAAGAAACCAACCTTTTAATTATTGGGAACATAGCTGCCTTTGTTGTGGCTTTGTTGGCCATCAAAAGTTTCATTGGATTTCTTACCAAGCATGGATTTAAAGTGTTTGGGTATTACCGAATTGCCGTTGGCATTGCCTTGTTGGTCATTCACTTTTTTATTCATCCCCTCAGCGTTATTTAATGGAGGCCGATGATTTTCTAAACGGCCAAGTTATTCTGGTAGACAAACCCCTGCACTGGTCGTCGTTTCAGGCCGTCAACAAGCTCAAGTATTTGTTGAAACGCAAATTTAATTTGCCCAAGAAATTTAAAATTGGGCATGCCGGCACGCTTGATCCGTTGGCTTCTGGTTTGCTGATTATTTGCACCGGAAAATTCACCAAACAAATTACTGAGATACAAGCTCAAGCCAAAGAATATACCGGTACGTTTTTCATTGGAGCGACCACGCCTTCCTATGATTTAGAAACCGAAATCGATGCGCGTTTTGATATTGACCACATCAGTGACCAAACAATTGAAAATACGAGATTGCAATTCTTAGGCGAAATAGACCAAATACCGCCTTTATTTTCGGCCATAAAAAAAGACGGAAAACGATTGTACGAACATGCCCGCGCCGGCGAAACGGTGGAAATTGCTTCGCGCAAAACTACAATCTATGAGTTTGAACTCACGCGAATTGCCTTGCCTGAAATCGATTTTCGGGTGGTGTGTAGCAAGGGCACCTATATTCGTTCGTTGGCTTTTGATTTTGGAAAAGCCTTACATAGCGGAGGACATCTTACTGCTTTACGCCGCACTAAAATTGGCGACTATGCGGTAGTAAACGCCTCGACTATTCCTGATTTTGAAGCGAAGTGGAAAGCACTTGATGCATAAGCGCCACTATTTCGTGTTGAATTTGCACCCCTTTATCGTGAAAATACCAAAGATGCAAATCGGCTTTGGCCGTTTCATCCACTATGCCGTGCTCTTTTTTGTAGTGGGCAATCAGATCAATTGCACCTTGTGGACGAGGTCCCCACTGGCCTAAAAGAGCATGTGTTTTGGCGTCAATAATCAACAGTTTTGGCACCGCACGGGCACCATTGGTGAGCACTTCTTGCATGAGGGTGTCATTTTCGTCGCGAAACGCCAATTTAAAGTCAATATTGGGATTGACTTGTGCCATTTTATTCAATACGGGTAATACTTGAGCACCATCTCCACACCAACCCTCGGTGAGCACCAACCAAATGCACTTTTTGTCCCAACTCGAAAAGGCGCTGAGTGTATCTGGAGTGAGTTGAGTAGTTTTGTCGAGCCGATTCATGCGCACTTCATTGAGCTCAGTGTAATGCAATAGGGCCTCCGATTGTTCGTGACCAGTAACTTTTCCAGCCAACCAAGCTGCGTTGACAAATTCCCTGTAAGTGGGATAGGAATAGGCTTGGGCTAAGGCGATTTGGATCTCATTTTTCATAAAGAAAGCCGTTGTTTTGGGCGTGGCAAATATAGGTGGTTTAGCTGAAAATATTGGGTGCGTTTTGTCACACATTTGGCGCAATATTCTCGTTGATATTTTTTAGGAACGGCGAATTTCAAAAACAGAATATCCTTATATTTGCGCAACTCAATGTAAAAGCAAAATGAAGTACAAAAGAATCCTTCTCAAATTAAGTGGTGAAGCCTTAATGGGCGATAAACAATACGGCATTGATCCTGCGCGATTGGCAGAATATGCGGAAGAAATCAAAAAAATTCACGACAAAGGAGTTGAGATTGCAATTGTTATTGGAGGCGGAAATATTTTTCGTGGTGTGGCTGGAGCAAGCAATGGAATGGATCGCGTACAAGGAGACTATATGGGCATGCTCGCTACGGTAATTAATGGCATGGCCTTGCAAGGCGCACTTGAGAGCCACGGCATGCTTACCCGTTTGCAAACTGCTTTAAAAATTGAAGCCATTGCCGAACCGTACATCAAACGTAGAGCGGTGCGTCACCTAGAAAAAGGACGCATCGTGATTTTTGGCGCAGGCACTGGAAACCCCTATTTTACTACCGACACGGCAGCGGTTTTGCGCGGAATTGAAATCCATGCCGATGTGATTTTGAAAGGCACCCGAGTGGATGGAATTTACACCGCCGATCCCGAGAAAGATCCGCTGGCTACAAAATTTGATTACATCTCTTTTGACGAGGTCATCAAAAAAGGACTCAATGTGATGGACAGCACCGCATTTACCTTGAGTCAAGAAAATAAATTGCCCATTTTGGTGTTTGACATGAACAAAAAAGGAAACTTAGAAAAAATTTGCAACGGTGAGAACATTGGAACCGTTGTACATATTGGCTAAGCTCATACCATAGATTAACTAGAATTCACATGACAGAAGAAATTGATTTTATTTTAGAAAGCACCGAAGAATCGATGAACGGTTCTATTGCACATTTAGAAAAATCCTTTTTAAACATCCGTGCCGGAAAAGCTAGTCCGCAAATGTTGGGCAGTGTGTTTGTAGATTATTACGGCGCACAAACCCCGTTGTCACAGGTGGCGAATATCAATACGCCCGATGCGCGCACCTTGACGATTCAGCCCTACGAAAAAAGCATGTTGAATCCGATTGAAAAAGCAATACTCATTGCCAATTTGGGTTTTAACCCGATGAACAATGGCGATGTGGTAATCATCAGTGTACCACCGCTTACCGAAGAGCGCCGCCGAGATTTGGTGAAACAAGCCAAATCAGAATCGGAAGACGCCAAAATTGGAATTCGAAATGTGCGTAAGGATGCAAATACTGACATTAAAAAACTTGAAAAAGAAGGCACTGCCGAAGATTTTTGCAAAAAAGCCGAAGACGAGGTTCAAAACCTAACCAATGCATTCATCAAAAAAGTGGATGAATTATTGGCGTCAAAAGAAGCCGAAATCATGAAAGTGTAATGCAATAACGCATACTCAAATACCGTCTCTGGAGTGCAACCTACTTGGAGACGGTTTTTTATTTAATCCCAAAATGCCCTATGAACAGCTTTGGTAAAATGGTGTGGCTATGTAGTTTGCTTTTGCTCGTTTGGGGCGGGCAGGCGCAACAGCATTTTTCAGGCCAAATCAAAGACATCGTTACCTTAAAACCCATCGGGTTGGCTACCTTAGTTCACGATGAATCACAGTTTTCGTTTGCAGACAGTTATGGTTTTTTTGAACTCGTTAGCGCCGACCAATCGGTGTTACACATTCGGGCCAAAGGCTATCAGGAACAACTAATTACGCTGAGCGCTTCCCAAAAATTTTACACCATTTTACTTGCCCCACAACCATACCAAGCTGCTGCAAGTTCAACTGGAACGGCCATTATACAACAAGTCATCCAGTCCAAAAAACAAAACAATCC